>VFQN01000184.1_pt1 | contig 128636 bp, 119 predicted proteins | sample 3512371 | NCBI WGS metagenome assembly VFQN01 (sample SAMN10412370, study PRJNA504923) | tailings metagenome | isolation source: Replicate 2 from Balatoc abandoned mine | place: Philippines: Itogon, Benguet | collected 2017-08-28 | reverse complement strand
TTTCAGGGAACCAAGGAGATAAAAATGGCAAAAGAGATTTTGTGCAGTTTCGGCGTAGACGTCGATGCGGTGGCCGGCTGGATCGGCTCCTATGGCGGTGAGGATTCGCCCGACGACATCTCGCGCGGCATCTTTGCCGGCGAGGTGGGCAGCTTGCGGCTCCTGAAACTCTTCGGGCGGTTCGGTATCAGGACGACCTGGTTCATCCCAGGCCATTCGATCGAGACGTTCCCGGAGCAGATGCAGGCCGTTGCCGAGGCCGGCCACGAGATCGGCATTCACGGCTATACCCATGAAAACCCCATCGCCATGACGCGGGAGCAGGAGACGGAGGTGCTCGACAAGAGCATCGAGCTGGTCACCAAACTTTCGGGCAAGCGGCCGACCGGCTATGTCGCACCGTGGTGGGAGTTCTCCAATGTCACCAACGAGTTGCTGCTGGAGCGCGGCATCAAGTACGACCACTCGTTGATGCACAATGACTTCACGCCCTACTACGTGCGCGTCGGCGACAGCTGGACGAAGATCGACTATTCCAGGAAGCCGTCGGACTGGATGGTGCCGCTGAAGCGCGGCCATGAGACCGACCTCATCGAAATCCCGGCCTCCTGGTATCTCGACGACCTGCCGCCGATGATGTTCATCAAGAAATCCCCGAACAGCCACGGCTTCGTCAATCCGCGGCAGATCGAGGAGATGTGGCGCGACCAGTTCGACTGGGTCTATCGCGAGATGGATTATGCGGTGTTCCCGCTGACCATCCATCCGGACGTCGCCGGCCGGCCACAGGTGCTGATGATGCTGGAGCGGCTTTATGCCCACATGATCAAGCATCCGGGTGTGAAGTTCGTGACGATGGACGAGATCGCGGATGATTTCGCCAAGCGGTTTCCACGCAAGAAATGACTGCGGGGATCGCGCGGAGCGTTTGCCCCTCACCCTAACCCCCTCCCCGCAAGCGGGGAGGGGAGGTGCCCAACGGAACGGTGATGCCTGAGGCAACCGGCATATCCTGCCTCCTTCTTGCCGCTTGTGGGGAGAAGGAGGTTGGCAGGTCGGATGAGGGGCCGTGCGTCTCTGCGATAGAAAGGACGAAACCCCATGTGCTCCCTATGCGGCATCATCGGCGGAGACCAGCATTGGACGGACGCCGCGGCGCGCCCCGGCGTCTTTACCCGCAATCTTGAGCGTCTCGATCGGCGTCGCGAGCGCGCCCGGCGGGTAACGGCTGCCAATCGCGTGCTCGCCGCTTTCGGGATGAGCATTTCCGACTGGCAGGGTGCGTCCTTTATCCTCGCCACCCGCACCGGCAAGAGCGAGATGATCGACGACCTCGGCCATCTCTGGCCGGCCGCCGAGCGCCTTGCCGGTCGTCCCTGCGATCCGCTCGATCCTTCGCTGATCACCCGCATGGAGCGGAGCGATGGCTGACATTCCTGCCTTCACCCCCGTCCATCTCCTCACCGGCTTCCTCGGCTCGGGCAAGACGACGCTGCTGAAGCGCCTGCTCACCGATCCCGCGCTCGCCGATACCGCGGTGCTGATCAACGAATTCGGTGAAGTCGGCCTCGACCACTACCTCGTCGAGCGCATCGATGAGACGATGGTGTTGCTGCAATCGGGCTGCGTATGCTGTACCGTGCGCGGCGAGCTTGCCGAGGCGTTGCGTGACCTCCATTCGAAGCGCGAACGCGGCCTTGCGCCACCCTTCACCCGCGTTGTCATCGAGAGCACCGGCCTTGCCGACCCCTTCCCGGTGCTTTCGACGCTGAAATCCGACCCCGTTCTGCGCCACCATTTTCGCGCTGGCAGCGTTGTGACGACGGTCGATGCCGTCAATGGCCCTGCCCAGCTGGAGACCTATGTCGAATCGAACCGGCAGGCGGCCATCGCAGACCACATCGTCGTCACCAAGGCGGATCTTTGCGATGGTAATGGTGGTCTGGCGCGTCTGCTTTCACGCCTTGCCGAGCTCAACCCGGATGCGGTCCGCCACATTGCAACGGTCGACGGACCGGGTGCCGATGCGCTCTTCGGGGATGACACGGCGCATCGTGCGGCAAAGCTGCAATCGGCGAGCGGCTTCTACTGCGATACCCCAACCGGGCTGGTGGCGGCGGACGGCACAGTACACCAGGCGGCTATTTCCTCCTTCGTGATCACCGTCGATACTCCGATCGACTGGACGGGCTTCGGTGTCTGGCTCACCATGCTGCTCAACCGCCATGGAGAACGTGTACTGAGGGTGAAGGGCATGCTCGATATTCAGGGCGAGGATCGCCCGGTGGCGGTGCATGGCGTGCAGCATCTCGTCCATCCGCCCGTGCATATGGAAACATGGCCGGTGGGGGAGCGCTCCTCGCGCATCGTCTTTATTGTTGACGGTCTCGATCCGAACCTGTTGAAACGGTCCTTCAATGCCTTCGCGCTTGCCGGGAGGGCCGCAGACAGTCCGCAGCCAGAGGCAGCCGCACCGGTTCGCAACGCCCAGAGCCCTTGATGAACAAGCATTCCCCGAAACCGGAACCCGCAGCGCCGGCACTCCACCTGGCCGGCAAGCCGAAGCTGCGTGTGCTCGGCACCGCCATCTCGCTTCTGGAGGAGCTGCGGGTGAAGGCCGAAGCGGATCTCGGCATCGAGGTCAATTTCGACAACAACGATTTCATCGTCACTCAGCACAAGGCCGCGCAGGAGCCTGACAGCTACGACATCTACGACCAGTGCTTCCACAATCTCGATATCGTCTGGTACTGGCGTGCCATCCAGCCGATCGAGATTGCCCGCGTTCCGCTCTGGGACGAGATCAACGACCTCACGAAAACCGGCCAGATCGGTCCGAGCGCCCGTCTCGGCCAGGGCGATGTGCCGGCGCGCAAACTCTATGTCCAGCCGAGCCTTGCCCTCGGCGACACGCCGACCGGTCGCATCTCCATGCTGCCGACGACACACAATTTCGACAGCTTTGCCTATCGCAGCGACATCCTCGATCCCCTTCAGCCGATGAACAGCTGGGCCGCGCTGCTCGACGAACGCTGGAGCGGCCGTGCCGCCCTCGTGGATGAACCGGCGATCGGTATTTTCGATGCCGCGCTTGCTGCGCAGGCCGCCGGCCTCATGACCTTCGGCAATATCGGCAACATGACCGTCGCAGAGATCGACGCATTGATGGATATTCTGGAGACAAGGCGCAAGGCGGGCTTCTTCCGCAGCTTCTGGCGCACGGCGGAAGACGCTGCGGGATTGATGGTGGCGGATGAAACCGACATCCAGAGCATGTGGTCGACGGGCATCGGCATCCTGAACGGCCGCGGTTTTCCCGTCGAACAAGCGGCGCCTGCGGAAGGCTACCGTGCCTGGCATGGGGGTCTCTGCCTGTCGAGGCACCTTTCCGGCCGCATGCTGGATGTCGCCTACGACTATCTCAACTGGTGGATTTCCGGCTGGCCGGGCGCCGTCGTCGCCCGGCAGGGCTATTACATCTCCACCCCGGAGCGCTCGCGCCGCTACATGAGCGCCGCCGAGTGGGATTACTGGTATGAGGGGCTAGCCGCGCGGGAAGACCTGCCTGGTCCGGATGGTACGATCCGCGTAAAACGCGGTTCGGTGCGCAGCGGTGGTTCCTACTGGCAGCGTGCCAACGGTATCGCCGTCTGGAACACGACCATGGATGAACACAACTATCTCGTCCGCCGCTGGATGCAGCTCGTCGGGCGTGCAGAGAAGGACATTTGACGATGACGACAGAGCCGCGCTCGATCGCCCAGCTTTCCGTGCTTCTGCAATCGGGCGCGCTTGATCCCGTTGCGCTTGTGGAAGAGACGCTTGCAGCCATCCGGTCGCATCCGGATGCCGCGGTCTTCACCTTTCTTCTGGAGGAGCGGGCGAGAGCGGAAGCTGAGGCTGCACGGCAGCGCCTGCGGGAAGGGCGCTCGCGCGGCGTCCTCGACGGTGTACCGATCGCCTGGAAGGACCTCTTCGATATCGCGGGCCTGCCGACCACCGCCGGTTCCCGCGTGCTGAGGGACGCGGAGCCCGCAAGCCGCGATGCGGCCGTGGTGCAGGCTCTTGCGGGCGCCGGCATGGTCAGCGTCGGGCGGGTGAACATGAGCGAGTTCGCCTTTTCCGGCCTCGGTATCAATCCGCATTACGGCACGCCGCGCAACCCGGCCTCGCCCGCTGGCGAGCACCGCATTCCGGGCGGCTCCTCGTCCGGTTCCGGGGTCGCGGTTGCGGCCGGGCTTGTGCCCGTCTCCATCGGCACGGATACCGGCGGCTCGGTGCGCATCCCCGCCGCCTTCAATGGTATCGTCGGCTACAAGGCGACCCGCGGGCGCTACGCCATGGAGGGTGTGTTCCCTCTGGCCAAAAGCCTCGATTCCCTTGGTCCGCTCTGCCGCACCGTGCAGGACGCGATCCTCATCGATGCTGCCATGCGGGGCCTGCCCGCTGCCGGCCCCGTCCCGCACCAGAATGTTGCCGACCTCTCCTTCGTCATTCCCGAGACCGTGTTCTTCGACGGTGCGGAACCGGAGGTCGTCGCGGCTTTCGAGGCGGGCGTCACGCAGCTTTCGCGCGCCGGCGCGCGCATCCGGCGCGAGGCCTTCCCGGAGTTTTCCGCAATTTTCGAACTGATGGCGAAACACGGCGCGCTGGTGACGGCGGAAGCTTTCGTCCTTCATCGTGCGCGCATCAAGGGTGCGGCGGCGGCGGAGATGGATCCCCGTGTCGTCAAGCGCACGCTGCTCGGTGAGAAGATCACCATCGCCGATTATCTCGAGACGCTGGAGGCCCGAGAAAAACTGACAGCGGCCTTCGAAGCCAGGCTCGGTCCGCAGGACCTGCTGCTCAGCCCGACGCTTCCTCATGTCGCCCCGGAAATCCAGCCGTTGCTCGATGATGAGGACCTGTTCTTCCAGACCAACGGCAAGACGCTGCGCAATACGCTGATCGGCAATTTTCTCGATTGGTGCGGGGTGTCGCTGCCGTGTGGCACGGGTGCCGGGGGGCTACCCGTCGGGCTCCTGGTTTCGGCTCCGCGGTGTGGTGACGACCGGTTGCTGGTCGCCGCTATGGCGGTGGAAGGCGTGCTCGGCTGAGGTTCCTGGCCGCTTCTCTGCGACTTTCCGCAGATCCTGGCGCGCAGGTTCGCGTCAGGACTGCAGGCGGGCCATAGCCTTGACGAGTGGGACCGCGGACACCGCGCCGGGATCGGAATGGCCGAGGGAACGCTCCCGAAGGCGCGCTGCGCAGCCCTTTGTTGCGACCATGGTGGCCGTGGCGCCGGTTTCGGCAGCGGTCTCGACGGCGTTCCATAAGTCCGGTTTCGAGCGGTTGCCGGCAACGGCGGAGGATGCAGCCTCGGCGGCAGGGAGCCAGACATCGAGTATGGTCTTGTCGCCACGCTGCGCCTTGCCGCGGTCGACAGGACGTCGGACGGGCTCGCAGCGTCAAGATCGGACCTGGAGAGAGCAGTGTTCACCGCCTTGAAGTTGCCGCCGCGGCCGGCGGTGCCGGGCTCGGTGCGTTGAACGGCCTTCTGGTCCACAAGCTTAGCGCGCCTTCGCTCATCGTCACGATTGGTACGCACACCATTTTCGATCTTCTCGGCGCGAATGACGGGACGCTCGGTCTCATCGAGCCGCTGTTCCCCTATATCGATTACTTCACGCCCCGGATCGAAGAGGCCAGACAGATCTCGGGCGCGCCCGATGTCGAGGGCGCAGGGCGGTTCTTCCTGGAGCGTGGCGTAAAACATTGTTTTTTTACCCTCGGCGGCGACGATGTCTGCTTCATGGATGCCGCAAGTCCTGTCGTCCGGGAGCGGGCGTTCGAAATCGAGCTGGTCGAATACGATGGGTTGCGGCGACGCCTTCGATGCCGGTTACATCACGGCCCTGCATCACAAGATGGACCTGGTCATCGCGCTAACCTCGCGCAGGCAAGCGCCGCGCTCGTGGCGACCTGTCTCGGTTCGGATGCCGGTATCCGCTCTTTCGATGAAGCACTTGCCTTCATGAACAGCGCGCCGCGCAAGGCGGCTTGAGGCGATCTATTAGGGGCGGCTGCCGCCGCCCCAAGGCCCTTGGTAAAATTCGCATCCGACGACGGAGTTGCCGAAGAAGCCGCGTTTACTTTCGGTATGTCATTTTTGCGCTACGATCGCATAACGGTGCTGAAGGCCCCGCGCGATGGCCTTGAAGAAACCGAAATGCGCTGCCTGCGTCTTGTGGATTTGCCGCAGATCCCTGTCCGCCGTCACGCTTGAAAAACCCGCTTCCGCAAGCAGGCGTGAAACGACGTCGACCCGCGCGCCGCCGGAAAAATGGACGCGGGAGAGGATGTCTGCATGCGTGCCGGTCATGGCCGCAGGCGCCTGCACTCCTGTCGTGCCTGCTCGCTCCAGAAAGGCGGCGAGCCGTTTTACAAGCCGCTCGGCGAGGCCCGTATTGACGAAATCACCGTCGATGACCAGCAGCTTGCCGCCCGGTTTGAGGACACGCAGCCACTCTGCAAAACAAGCGGCCGGATCGACAAGGGTCCAGACAAGATGGCGCGTGACGATCACGTCGTAGCTGCCATCGGCCTCGAGCGTGTTCTCCGCATCGCCGAGATGAAAACGGATCGATCGGCCGCGGGCTGCGGCCTTGGCGCGGGCGCGTTCCAGCATGGGTTCGGCCCAGTCGATGCCGGTCACCCGATAGCCGAGGTCATCCATCAGGTGGGAGATCACGCCGGTTCCGCTCGCAAGGTCGAGAGCCTCGCGGCCATCGCCACGGCCGAGATGCCGTTCGATGAGCGCATGCCAGGCGGCGCGTTCCTCCTCGGAGAAGATCTCGTGGCCGGGCGACTGGTCGAATGTTGCAGCGCGCGCGGACCAATAGGCCTTGATTTCATCCCGCAAGGTGAAATTGGTGCCCTCCGTCGTGCGGTTGCTCTGCATGCTTCGTTCCCCGATTTCAGCTTCGAACGCTTCTAAAAGATAATACTTGACTATAAAAGTCATAAAATAATATGTGCCGGGCAGTTTCCACCGGAGATGAATCCCATGCGCTTTTCTGCCAAGTCGGCGATGTTTGCCCTCGGCCTCCTCGTGTCCACCGTGCTGCCGGCAATGGCCGATCCCGTCGTCCTCAAGGACGTTACCGGGCGAGACGTCGAAGTGAATGTGCCGGTCAAGCATGTCATCCTCGGCGAAGGCCGGCAGATCTATTTCCTCGCCGCGCTCGACAAGGAAAACCCGTTCCAGCACGTTGTCGGCTGGCGCGACGACCTGCCGAAGGCTGATCCGGAATCCTACGCCGCTTACCTCGCGAAATACCCCAACATCGCCAAGCTGCCGACCTTCGGCGGCATGAAGGACGGTACGTTCGATATCGAGCAGGCCGTGGCCCTGAAGCCGGACGTCATCCTGATGAATGTCGATGCCAAGACCGCGACGGAAGAAGCCGGCTACATCGAGAAGCTTGCCAAGGTCGGCATCCCGCTCGTCTATGTCGATTTCCGTGAGAAGCCGATGGAGAACACCGAGCCGAGCATGCGCATCATGGGCACGCTGATGGGCAAGGAGAAGGTTGCGGAGAATTTCATCACCTTCCGGGCCGATGCGATCAGGAAGGTCACGGACGTCCTTGAAAAGAATGGTCCGGCAAAGCCTGTCGTCTTCGTCGAGCGGGCAGGGGGCTACTCCGACGATTGCTGCATGTCCTTCGGCAACGAGAATTTCGGCAAGATGGTCGAACTCGCCGGCGGCACGAACATGGCCAAGGAGATCATTCCCGGCACGTTCGGCACGGTGAATCCGGAGCAGATCATCGCCTCCAATCCCGACCAGGTGATCATCACCGGCGGCATGTGGGAAGGGTATGTGCCTGGTGGCAACTGGGTCGGCGTCGGGTATGGCGCCGATACGGCGGAAGCCCGCCGCAAGCTGGAAAACCTGACCAAGCGTCCGGCCTTTACGGGCGTCAAGGCGGTGAAGGACGACAATGTGCACGCCATCTGGCACCAGTTCTACAACAACCCCTACCAGTTCGTCGCCATCCAGCAGATCGCCAAGTGGCTGCATCCCGATCTCTTCAAGGACCTGGATCCGGAGGCGACCTTCAAGGAGCTGCACGCCCGCTTCCTGCCGCTTGAATACAAGCCGGGATACTTCGTCTCGCTGAAGGGCGAGTAGTCGATGGCCGCCACGGCGACCGAAGCCAGGGCGACGGGGCGCGATCAATATCGCGCCCTTGCCTTTCGGCGTATCCTCATCCTTGCCGGCCTCGGTCTAGCGCTTGCCGCCAGCATTGCCATCGACATGGCGCTTGGGCCCGCGAACTACAGCGTTTCCGAGGTTCTTTCCGCGCTCTTCTCGCCGGAGACGGCAGGTGACCAGCTGCGTGTCGTCATCTGGGATATCCGCATGCCGATCGCGTTGATGGCGGTGACGGTCGGCGCGTCGCTCTCGGTTGCGGGTGCGCAGATGCAGACGATCCTGTCGAACCCGCTCGCCAGCCCCTTCACCCTCGGCATTTCAGCCGCTGCCAGCTTCGGTGCGGCGCTGGGGCTTGTTGCCGGCGTCGCCATCTTTCCGGGGGCGACCCAATACATGGTGCCGGTCAATGCCTTCATCATGGCGATGGTGGCCGCGCTCTTCATCCATTTCGCCTCGACGTTGCGGGGCGTGACGGTGGAGACCATCGTTCTGCTCGGCATCGCGCTCGTCTTCACCTTCAATGCCGCGCTGTCGCTTCTCGAATACCTTGCCTCCGAACAGGCGCTCGCGGCCGTCGTGTTCTGGACCATGGGCAGCCTCACGAAGGCGACCTGGGACAAGGTGTTCGTCACCGCGGCCATACTGGTCGTGACGCTGCCACTCTTCATCCGCAATGCCTGGGCACTGACGGCGCTGCGGCTCGGCGACGACAAGGCGGCCAGCATGGGCGTCAATGTCCGGCGCCTGCGTCTCCACACCATGCTCGTCGTCAGTCTGCTCGCCGCCATTCCCGTCTCCTTCGTCGGCACGATCGGCTTTGTCGGCCTTGTCGGCCCGCATATCGCGCGCATGGTGGTGGGCGAGGATCAGCGGTTCTTTCTGCCCGGGTCCGTGATCTGCGGTGCGCTTCTTCTGTCGGCGACATCAGTCGTCAGCAAGGTACTGATCCCCGGTGCCATCCTGCCGATCGGGGTCATCACCGCGCTTGTCGGCGTTCCCTTCTTCTTCGTCCTGATTTTCTCGAACCGGAGGCGCGCATGGTAAGCCTGGTGCTGAAGGACCTTGGCGCCAGCTATGGCCGCACGACGGTTTTGTCCAATGTAGCGATCGAACTGCTGGCGTCCGGCACCACCACCGCGGTCATCGGCCCGAATGCGGCGGGAAAATCGACCCTCTTCAAGCGCATCGCAGGCTTTGTTTCCGGTCCCGGTGTCGTGCAGCTCTCCGATGCGGCCCGCGGGGATCGCTCGATCTGCTACATGCCGCAGGATACTGGTTCGAATGCCGTGCTGACGGTGTACGAGTCGTTGCTGCTTGCCGCAAAACAGGGTGGCGGTTGGCGTGTGAAGGACGACGAGCTGTTCGAGATCGATGCGATCTTGAAGGCGTTGCGCATTGAAGAGCTTGCGTTTCGCGGCCTCGATGCGCTGTCCGGCGGCCAGCGTCAGCTTGTCTCGCTCGGCCAGGCGCTGGTGCGCAAACCCGAGGTCCTGCTGATGGACGAGCCGACCTCGGCGCTCGATCTCCATCGGCAGATCGATGTCTTGGAATTCGTTGCCGATCTTGCCTGCCGCACCGGCATGGTCGTGCTCATCGCGTTGCATGATCTCAATCATGCCCTGCGCTACTGCACGAACACGATCGTCATCGCCAATGGTGAAATGGCCTCGAGTGGCGCGACCGCCGAGGTGATAACATCGGCAATGTTGCGCGATATCTATCGCGTCGATGCCCGCATCGAAGCTTGTTCCCGAGGCCGGCCGATGGTCATCGTCGATGGTGCGCTTTGAGCCGCGACCCGAGCCCGGCGGTCGCCTTCAGGGAATGGTCGCCTCTTCGATCAGCCAGTTGATGAAGTAGCCGACCTCGGCGGTTTCCCGCTTCGCTTCCGGGCAGATGCAATAGTAGTTGTGAAGGGCCGGCACGCTGAGCTGCAGCGGCTGGACGAGGCGGCCTTCGTCGAGATCGCGGGCGGAAACGACTTCGTCGCTGAGCGCGACGCCGAAACCGTCGCGCGCAGCCTGAAGCACGATGCCGAAGTCGTCGAAATAGACGTCCGCCTCCCCGGCATAGGCAATGCCGGCCTCCGCCTGCCAGCGCCGCCACTGCGAACCGTCGTCTTCATGGAGCAGCCGGTGATAGGCAAGGTCGGAGGGCTGGCGGATGGCGTTCGGCCCGCGCAGGAGCTGCGGGCTGCACACCGGCGTCATGCGGATACCGTGCAGAAGACGCCACCAGAAACCCGGCCATGGCGGTGCCCCGTAGACGATCGCGACGTCGGTCTTGCGCCAGTCGACGCCAGGAAAATGGCTGGATGTGACGACCTTCAACTGGAAATTCGGACTGTCGGCCATGAAGGTGAAAAGCCGGGTCGCAAGCCAGGCGACGCCATGCACCTGGGGGATGGAGATGGTCAGGGTTCGCCTGCTGGCCTCGCCGTATCTTTGCGCCGAGAGCTGGCGCACGCCGGTCTGGATCGCGTCCATCGCATTTGCCACCGAGCGCTGGAGCTGGCTTCCGCTCGGGGTCAGGGCCAGTTGGCGTCCGCGTTTTTGAAACAGGTCGACACCGAGTGCTACCTGGAGGGCGCGGATCTGCTGGCTGACGGCGCCCGGCGTCACATGCAGCTCGGCTGCCGCCGCGCCGACATTGCCGAGCCGTGCGACGCTTTCGAAGACGCGAAAGGCATGAAGGGGGGGCAGCGTCATCGATTTCGGTCCTCAAACGGGGCTTGACGATCAGGCATTCTGGTCGCGTCCGGGGCGCAACTGCTCGATCACGCGATCGGCAAGAGCGCGCAGGACCGGGTCGTTCGCCCGGTCCACAGGGCAGACGATGTAATATTCCCGCGCCGCGTTGATCGTGGTCGAAAACGGTTGGATGAGACGGCCTTCGCTTAGATAGTTCCGCGTCAGGACATCGGAGACCAGCGCCACGCCGCGGCCTTGAACGGCAGAGGCGATTGCCTGCGCCACCGAATTCACCCGCACACGCGTGTTGCCTTCGAGGCCTATCCGCGCGGCGACGGACCATTTTGCCCATTCGCCACCGTCGTCTTCATGAAGCAGGGCGACCGAACTCAGCTTCCTGTCGCGATTGCGCAGGTCCAGTCGGGGAAACAGCGTCGGCGCGCAGACGGCACAGAGCCTGACTTCGCTGAGGGATCGCCAGTATTTTCCGGTAAATGGCGGGTTGTCGTAGACGATGGCGAGGTCGTTTTTGTCCCAATCCACGTCAGCGGCGGTGATCGCCTCGTTGATCGTCAAGCTGGCGATGCCGTTCGACTGAGCGAAATCGACGATCGCGGCCGTCAGCCAGGCGATGCCGAGCGCCGTCGGCACGGAGACCGACAGCGCGGCGGGCTGGTCGCCGGCGGTAATTTTCCGCGAAGCCCGCGTCGCCGTGTCGAGTTGGCCGAGCGATATGGCGACGGCCTGCGAAAAATCCTTGCCCGCCTGGGTCAGCGCGACATTCCGGCCCGCCTTCTGAAACAGCACGATCCCCGTCGCTTCGCCCAGTTTCTTCAGTTGCAGGGAGATCGCGCTGGGGCTGAGGTTCAGTTCCTCGGCGGCATGCCGGACCCCGCCGAGGCGCGCGGTCGCCTCGAAGGCCGGCAGATATTGCAGGTACGGCGGCAGACGGCTCATTGTTTGACCCGGCTAGTTGTTTGGAAAAACAGAACGATACTGGTGATTATAAATTGATTTTTCCAAACTGTTAAGAGTGCTATCCCAACGACAAAGAGGAGAACGTTCATGATCTCGGCCAAACCATTCGACTTTCCCTATGACGGCAATCTGGAGGCGCAGAGGACTGCGCTCATTGTCATAGACCTGCAGGAGGATTTCCTGTCGACGACGGGCTACTTCGCCCGCCAGGGCTATGACCCGGCGCCGCTCCGGGCGATCCTTCCTGCAGTCAACCGGCTCATTGCCGCCTGCCGGGAGGCCGGCGTGCAGATCATCCACACGCGTCAGGGTTATCGCGGGGATCTCGCGGACATGACGCCTTACGAAAAATGGCGCCGGAAGCGCTCCGGTCTTGAGGGCACGACCGCGCTGCTGCGCTCCAGCCCGGGCTTCCAGATCGTTCCCGAACTCGATGTGCGTGCGGAAGACATCATCGTCGACAAGACCTGCAACGGCGCTTTCACCTACACGGATTTCGAGCATGTCCTGCGCGCGCAGGGCATCACCCATCTCCTGTTTTCCGGCTGCACCACGGATGTGTGTGTGCACACCACGCTGCGCGAGGCTTGCGATCGCAACTTCCAGTGCCTGACGATCTCCGATGCCTGCGCCAGCGGCGATCAATATGCCCACGAGGCGGCCCTTCACATGGTCACGGTCGAGAACGGCATTTTCGGTGCGCTCACCGATACGGCTGCGGTTCTCGAGGGGCTTCAGAAGCTTGGACCGTCCGCGAAATGAGCGAGGTGCATGCGAACCAGAAATACGTTTCCCTGATGCGTCTGACGCAGAAGGGGCTCACCGAGCTGACCGACAGCGCCAAACGCCGGAAGGTCAGCGAGGATCGCGTGGCCGCGCTCGGCGGTCGCTCGATCGCCTTCTACGCCCTGCTCGGCCCCTATGATTTCGTGCAGGTTTTCGAAATGCCGAGCAACGAAGCCATGATGCAATACGTCCTCACCGCGCGCCGCGACGGGCATGTCGAACCCCTGATCCTTCCGGCCTTCGACACCGACGCGTACGGGCAGATCCTTACCGAAATAGTTTAGTTTTTCTGCGTTTATTTCGAGAAAACATTTAGCTTGTCTGTATGGGATGTTCGTATACGACTTCACAAAACATCAATCCAAGAAGCCAAAAACAAGGGAACACGATGATGAAAACTGCACGACTGGGAATGAAACCGTCTCTTCTCGCCGGCACGATGCTGGCCGCCCTTCTCTGCGCAGGCAATGGTCTTGCCGCAGAGCAGAAACCCGATTTCGTATCGGGTGGCGTCCTGAAGATCTGCACCAGCGGCGAATTCCCGCCGATGGAATATTATGAAAATCCCGGCGACAAGGACCTCGTCGGTTTCGAGATCGACGTCATGGACGCGATCGCCAAGCAGTGGGGTGCCAAGGCCGAATATGTCGTCGGCGATTTCAAGGGGCTGCTCCCCTCGCTCGATTCGAAGCGCTGCGATCTCGTCGCGAGCGGCATCCTGATCACGCCGGCCCGTCTCGAGAAATACGACGGCATCCCCTATTTCAGCTCTCATATCGTGATGGTCACCGCGGCGAGCGACACGGAGACGAAGGTTCCGGCCGATGTCAGCGGCAAGGTGATGGCGATTGAGGCCGGTACGTCCTACGAAAAGATGGTCGCCGATCTCAATGCGGAGCTTGAGGCCGGCGGCAAGGCGCCGATCCAGGCACAGACCTATCCCTCGGCATCCGGTGTCATCGAGCAGATCCTCGTCGGGCGTGCGACGGCCACCATCACGCAGGATACGACGGCGGCCTATCGCATGCTGCAGGTTCCGGGCCGCCTGAGCATTCCCTACACCTACGAGCAGAGCGAAAACTACGGCATCTATCTCCGCAAGAGCGATGGTGACCGCCAGATGCTGAAGGAAGCGATCGAGGCCCTGCAGGCGAGCGGCGAGATGAAGGCACTGCTTCAGAAATGGAACCTGCCGGAAACGGCGACCGACGTTTCCCACGACGTCAACTGACGATAGGACGGTTTCGCGTTGTTCCAGCTCGACCTCTTCCTGCAGGCGATATTCAGCGCCCCCCTTTTCAAGGGGGCGCTCCTGACGATCGGCCTTTCCCTCTGCGTCATGGCCGTGTCTCTCGTGCTCGGCATGGGGCTCGGTTCCATGGCGGGCTCGCCGCGGCCGGCGGTCCGATGGCTGGTGACGCTCTATGTCTGGCTCTTCCGCGGCGCGCCGGCCCTGCTGGTGTTGCTCTTCGTCTGGAACGGCCTGCCGCAGATTTCGGAGATTTTCCGCGCCGGCTGGTTCACGCCCTTCGTCGCGGCGTTCCTGGCGTTGTCGCTCATCCAGATCGCCTATCTGGCGGAAATCCTGCGCAGTGCCTTTGCCGCCGTCGGCCATGGCCAGCGGGAAGGGGCTGCGGCGCTCGGCATGCATCGCTGGCAGATCTTTCTGGTCATCACCATGCCGCAGGCGCTCCGGATCGCGGTTCCCGCGCTGATGAACGAGTTCATCTCCCTCCTGAAGACCACGTCGCTGGCGACCGTGATCTCGCTCAAGGAGCTGATGACCGTCTCCCAGTTCGCCATCGCGACGAGCTTCCGCTTCCTCGAATGGTACGGCGCGGCGCTCGTCTATTATCTCGTCATCGTCTCGGTGCTGACGCTTGCGCAGAACCGTATCGAATATGTGCTTTCGCGCGGCTATCGCTGATCCCGCTTCAACCCGAGAGTTGGACATGAACACGCAAACGACGACCGATCTTCCGCACCGGGCTGCGATCGAAGTGGCTGGCGTCAACAAATGGTACGGCGCTTTCCAGGTCCTGAAGGGCATCGACCTGACGGTGAACAAGGGCGAACGCATCGTGATCTGCGGCCCCTCCGGCTCCGGCAAATCGACGCTGATCCGCTGCATGAACCGTCTCGAGATTCATCAGGAAGGCTCGATCATCGTCAACGGCATCGAGCTTACCAACCAGCTCAAGCGCATCGACCGCGTTCGAAGCGATGTCGGCATGGTCTTCCAGCACTTCAACCTGTTCCCGCATCTGACGGTTCTCGAAAACTGCACGGTCGCCCAGCGCTGGGTGCGTAAGCTGCCTAAGAAGCAGGCGATCGAAATCGCGATGACCTATCTGGAGCGCGTCCACATTCCGGAAAAGGCCGACAAATATCCCGGCCAGCTTTCCGGCGGCCAGCAGCAGCGTGTCGCCATCGCGCGTGCGCTCTGCATGAACCCAAGCATCATGCTGTTCGACGAGCCCACCTCGGCGCTCGATCCCGAAATGGTCAAGGAGGTGCTGGACACGATGATTTCTCTCGCCGCCGACGGAATGACGATGGTCTGCGTCACGCACGAGATGAATTTCGCGCGCGAGGTGGCGAGCGAAGTGGTTTTCATGGATGGCGGCCAGATCATCGAGCGCAACACGCCCGACCGCCTGTTCTCCGCGCCCGCGCATGAGCGCACGCAGCGCTTTCTCGGCAAGCTGCTGCATTGAGGGAGGTGAGGGTGCGCAATAAGGACTGGTTTTCGAAGGAGACAATCTCCGAGAGGCTGACGCGGCTTTACGAGCCGCATGTGCACAGCTTTTTCCGGGCCAACATGTTTCATTTCGTCGGTCGGGATGCTGATCTCGTCGTCGATTTTGGCATGGGGCTCGCCAGTCTCGCGGGCGCGCTGGACATTCCGGCCGGCAAGCCTGTGCTGGCGGTCGCGACCCACGTCCATGTCGATCATGTCGGTTCGTTCCACGAATTCGAGAACCGGCTGGGGCACGAAGCCGAGGCCGCTGCCTTTGCGCAGATGCTCGACACCGATACGCTCGCCCCCTATTTTCGCACGCAACCGGACGCCCTCGCAGCGGTCGCGCCCACGGGCGTCATGCCGGAGGCCTATGCGATCCCGCCCGCTGCGCTTGCCACGATCCTCAAGGAAAACGATGTCATCGACACCGGCGACGCCCGCTACATGGTCCTGCATCTTCCGGGCCATTCACCCGGCTCGCTCGGCCTTCTCGATGAGAAGACGGGGACGTTTTTCAGCGGAGACGCGATCTACGAGGGCAACCTCGTGGATGACCTGCCGGGATGCGACGTCGCGGCCTACCGGGTGACCATGGAGCGCCTGTCGCGGCTCGACGTCCATACTGTTCACGGCGGCCATGGATCGAAGTTCGGAAAGGCCCGGATGCAGCAGATCGCCCGGGCTTATCTGACGGAAAAGGGGGGCTGAGCGGGGCCAGTCGACTACGGCGTCGATTGCCACATTATCCGTCGAGCAGGCTGGCATAGTCCGGGTGTTTGACGGCGAAGGCGGCCATGAAGGGGCATTTTGCGATGATGCGCGTCTTTCGGGCGCGCAACGTCTCGAAGACACCCCGTGCAAGACGCGTGCCTATGCCTTGGCCTGATAGCGCCTGGGGAACCTCGGTGTGGATGAGCACGATCCGGCCATTCTCCTCGCGGTAGTAGGCGACCGCCATCTCGTCTCCGACGGCCAGCTCGAAGCGCGACTCGGCCGGGTTGTCGCGAACGTCGTCATCCATCAGGCATCCTCCGCTTTCCAGTCTCGCCGGTGATCCGGCTAAAGGCCGCTGAATTGCCACAGGAGCCCGATCAGCCCCAGATAGAGGAGCGATCCGGCGATGAACCGCTCCTGCAGGCTGGCAACCGATTGTAGGGACAGACGGCCGGGAACGGCAAATGCTGTCTTTGCGTCCATGTCGTGTTTCTTCCTTGAACGGGGCGAGGGATCGCGCTTGTCGAAGGTGGTGCCGGAAGCTACATTAATCAAATGAGGCTGGGGCATTGGAAGCATGCGCGAAATTCATAGCGCCGATCTTAACCTTGTTCGCGTCTTCGTCGCAGTCCTGGAGGAGCGGGGCGTCACGCGGGCGGCCGAGCGCCTGCACCTTACCCAGTCGGCCATTAGCCATGCACTCGCCCGGCTGCGCGAGACGCTTGGCGACGAGCTCTTCATCCGCGGGCCGGACGGCATGTATCCGACCCCCCGTGCCCTGGAGCTTGCGCAGGCGTTCAAGCCGGCCCTGCGGCAGATCGAGGGCGCCCTCGCGGGCAATACCTTCAATCCCGAGACCTCGGACATCACCTTCGCGATCTCGACCTCGGATTTTCTCACGGCGACGGTCATTCCCGAGCTGATGGCGCGCATCCGCTGCCATGCGCCGAAGGCCGGCTGCTGGCTGCGCCCGTTGAGTGAGCTCAACATCACGGAGGAACTCGATCGCGGCGCCCTTCATGTGGCCATCGGCGTTTTCGGCAAGACACCGTCCCGTTTCGTCAGCGAGCCGCTGTTTTCCGATCAGAGCGTGTGGCTGATGCGCCGGGATCATCCCGCCGCCGCTGGCCCCTTCGGTCTCCAGGCGCTTGCGGCCTTTCCGCATGTCGATATCCTGATTTCCGACCAGCTTCAGCCGGCCGGGGATGCGACGATCGACCAGGGTGGGCTGGAGCGGGCCTACATCACCAGCAATCCGCGTTACATCGAGGGTCTGCTCGGCGCCGAGGGCCTGACGCGCACGGTGGGCGCGACCGTCTCGCACATCCTTGCCGTTCCGGCCCTTTTGGCGGCAACCGACATGATCGCCTACGTGCCGCTGCAATTTGCATTGCGCGCCGCGCGCGCGCTCGATCTTGCGTGGCGCGATCCACCTTACCACGCGCCACCCTTCGAGATCTCGATGCTGTCGCACCGGACGATGGGCGCACATCCCGCCGTGGCCTGGTTGCGGCAGGCGCTGGTGGAAAGCGCGGAACGTTACCATCGTAAGGATTGATCCAGGCAAGAGAATGAATCTTGTTCATGAATCAAATGCTAAAGCATCATTTCATTCATTGAGTATCCGCGCCCATATTTGCCGATATCTAAATCCGGTCCAAAGGACCCAGGAGAGTTACGGCAATGAACGCAATCGTCACAGGTCTCGTCGTCCCGGACAACAGGCCGCAATCCGCGCCGGCCCCGGATGTACGTGCGCCGACCGCTCACCATCCGCAGCCGAAGGGCGCGACGCAGAAGCGGCCGCGCCGGCGCAGCTATCTTGCCCTTGCCCGTTCGGCCGCCATCGTCGTCGGCATCGGGCTTGCCACCGTCATTCCGCTCGGCTGGGGGCAATGGGTCGCGGGCTTCACGAACCAGTCTACGGACAATGCCTATCTCCGGGCGGACACGACGCCGATCAGCACGCAGATTTCCGGCCGTGTGCGCGGGGTCGCGGTGAGCGACTTCCAGGCGGTCCGGGCCGGCCAGCTGCTCGGCGAGATCGAGGCTTCGGAATATGACGCGAGGGTCAGCCGCGCGACGGCCTCGGTTGCCGCTGCGGATGTCGCCATCCGCAATGTCGACAGTCGGATCGTGCTGCAACACCGCACCATCGCCCAGGCCGATGCCGCTATCCTTGCAATCAGCGCCGATCGCGATCGGGCTGCGGGTGAGTACGGCCGGCAGACCGCCGCCGTCGAGGACGGCTGGTCCACCAGCCAGCGCCTGGAGGACGCGCTTGCCGCAAATCGCCGCTTCGAGGCCCAGCTTGCGGAAAAACAGGCCGAAGCGGACGCGCAGCGCCAGCAGCTCAACGTGTTGGGCACGCAGCGGGAGCAGGCGCTGGCGGAGCTGGAGATCCGCAAGGCCGATCTCGCGCTCGCCCGTATCGAGCTCGGCCATACCAGGATCGTTGCGCCCATCGATGGCGTCGTCAATGTCAGCAGTGTGCGCGCTGGCCAGTATGTTTCCGTCGGTACTCGCTTCATTTCCATTGTTCCGCTGCCCAAGGTTCATGTCGTGGCGAACTACAAGGAAACACAGCTCGGCAAGGTGCATGTCGGCCAGGCCGCGACGATCAAGGTCGATATGTTCCCGGGGCGGGAGCTGAAAGGTCGCGTGGAGCAGATTGCGCCCGCAACTGGTGCGGAATTCGCGCTGCTGCCGGCGGACAATGCAACCGGTAATTTCACCAAGGTCGCCCAGCGTATCGCCGTGCGGATTGCACTCGTCGATGTGCCGCAGGACCTGCGGCAGGCGCTGCGGCCGGGCATGTCGGTCCTGTCGACAATCCATACGGACACGGCGATCGACGATCCCGCGATCAAGTAGGTGGGAAGGACAGATCATGACAGCGGCAGCGGTTCCGGCCCTCCGGAAAGAATGGCCCGGTCTCAGGACGCTCGTCGGCATCGGCGCCGTCCTCCTCGGCACCTTCACATCGATCCTCAACGCGCGGCTGACCGACATCGGCCTTGCGGATATCCGCGGTGCCCTCGGCCTCAGCTTCGATGAGGCCTCGTGGATCACCACAGCCTACGTCGTCGCCGAGGTGGCGGCGATCCCGGCGGCAGTGTGGCTGCGCGGGATCCTGTCGCCGACGCGCGGCGTCGTCCTCGGCGCGGCACTGTTTTCCGTGTTTTCCCTCGCGGCACCGTTCAGCCCCGACCTTTCGATCCTGCTCAGCCTTCAGGCGCTGCGCGGGTTGAGTGCCGGTGTGCTGATCCCCATGGCCTACGCTGTGATCATGCGCCACTTGCCGCAGCACCAGCGGCTCTACGGCCTGTCGTTCTACGCGCTGGTTTCTGCCACCACGCCCAGCCTCTCGGTTTCGCTCGAAGCCTTCATTCTCGAACACCTCTCCTGGGAGTTCCTGTTCTGGCTCAACATCGTCCCGGGCGCGCTGACGGTTTTTGCGGCCAGTTATGGCCTTGCCCACGACCCGGTCAAATACATGCGCTTTCGCAAGTTCGACGGCTTCGGGCTGCTTGCCCTGTCGCTCGGGCTGGCTGCGCTGGTGGCCGCGCTCGACCAGGGTAACCGGCTCGACTGGCTGCAATCCGGTCTCATCGTCGGCTTTTTGCTTGCCGGAGCGTTTCTCATCGGCGCGTTCTTCGTGCACGCCTTGCTACATCCGAACCCGGTCGTCAGTCCGCGGCTCCTGTGGCGGCGCAATATCGGCCTTGGCCTGATGATGATGTTTGCAAGCCGTATTGCCGTCATGTCCTCGGCCTTCATCGTTCCGCAGTATCTCATCCGCATCCAGGGCTATCGCGCGCTGGAAAGCAGTGACCTGTTCCTTGCTACGGCAATCCCGCAATTGCTCCTCGCACCCGTGGTGGTCTGGCTCTGCTATCGGGTCGATCCGCGCAATCTGCTGGCGCTCGGCGGCATGCTGATGGGTGGGGGTTTGCTCCTGTCCGCCAACATTACCGGCCTGTGGGCCAGCGAGGAATTCCTCCTGCCGCTTCTGCTCCAGTCGGTAGGCGGGCCGCTCGTCGCGATCCCCACCATGGTGCTGATAACCGAAGACATCACGTTGCAGGAGATCCCCTGGATCGCTTCGCTGGTGCATATCGTGCGCACGGTCGGCAGCGCGATCGGCTTGGCGCTCGTGACGACCACGGTGCGGGTGCAGGAACAGGTCTATTCCAACCTGATCGGCCAGCATGTCGAAAGCGGCGATGCGGACGTGGCGGCGCGGATCGAGACGCTGGCGCAAACAGTGTTGCCGCGGGCCGCCAATCCACAGGAAGCGGTCGGGCAGGCTACTGCCCTGCTTGCTCGTACCGTCCAGCGCGAGGCCTATGTGTTGAGCTACACAGACGCTTTTCTGCTGATCGGAGCGATCATGCTGCTTGCGACGGCCCTGTCGCTGGCCCTGCGCAAGACCCTCCTGCCCGGCCGGTTTCTCTGATAGACCGGCAGGACGGCAGGCTGGATGGCCGCGGCGCGACAGAAGGGGTCCATCGATGCTCGATCGCCTGACCGGCATGCAGGTCTTTGTACGCACGGCGCAACAGGGCAGCCTGTCGGCCGCGGCGCGTCAGCTGAAGATGTCGCCGGCCATGGCGACGAAACATGTCGATGCGCTGGAGGAACGGCTCGGAATCAAGCTCTTCCATCGCACCACGCGCAAGCTTTCGCTCAACGAGTCGGGACGGCAATATCTCGAATTCTGCCTGCGTATCCTGCCTGATATCGAGGAGACCGAGGCGGCCGTCTCCTCCCAGCGCATCGACGTCGTCGGTACGCTGCGCCTCAGCGCGCCGATCTCCTTCGGTGTGCGCTATATCGCCCCGCTCGTCCCTGAATTCAGCGCGATGTATCCCGGTGTTACCGTCGATCTCGGCCTGAACGACCGCTATGTCGATTTGATCGACGAAGGTTGGGACATGACGGTGCGTATCGGCCGGCTGGCCGACAGCCGGCTGATCGCCCGCCGGCTTGCGCCGACGAAGATGGTCGTTGCCGCGACGCCCGCCTATCTCGATGCGCATGGGCGGCCACGGCGCGTCGGCGACCTGCTCGACTACAATTGCCTCAGCTATTCGCTTTCCGATGCGACAGGTGCCCGGGAATGGATCTTCGGCACCCGCAACCAGCTGCGCGTGCCGATCCGGGGCAACTTCATCGCCAACAATGGCGATGCCCTTGTGGCGGCGGCGCTGAACGGGCAGGGCATCCTCTACGGTCCCGATTTCCTCATCGCCGACCACGTTGCGGCCGGGAGGCTGGAACTTCTGCCGCTCGACCAGCCAGCCTATGACATGGCCGGCATCTTCGCCGTCTACCCGCCGGACCGGCGCCCGCCGGCGAAGGTCCGGGCGATGGTGGACTTTCTCGCCGATGCCTTTGCCGGTGTTCCTGCCTGGCAGGTCGATTGAGTACGTTTCGCACTCCTGGTGTTAAGTGATCCAACGGAACTGGGAATTATCGTTTCCAGAAGAAAGGCATAGGTTTCACTCATCGGAGGCGAGCAACGAAAACCTCAGGGTTTTCAAGCCTCAGCGGGATGGAACCTACCGGTACGGGATGCCGGCACCGCCCGTTCTCCTTCGAAGACGTTCTCTCGCTGCAAACGGCAAGCCAGCCGCGTGCGGGGCCATCATTGTCCCGCAGCCGACAGGTATTGCCCGATTGCGGGGGAACTTGGAACCCACCGCCTGCACAGGCAGGCAGCCAAACCAGGAGTGAAGACCATGACCAGTGAAGTCATCCGCAACCCGGCCGAAGACCACCTTCTGACCCCGCAGAACTCCGCCCTTGTCGTCATCGACTACCAGCCCGTCCAGGTGAACTCGATCGCGTCGATGGATCGCCCGCTGATGGTGCGCAACATCGTTGCGACCGCCAAGGCCGGTGTCGCCTACAAGCTGCCGATCGTGCACACCACGGTCAATGTGAAGACCGGTCTCAACAAGCCGCCGATCTCGCAGCTGCAGGCGGTCCTTGCCGATTTCCCGACCTATGATCGCACGACGATCAACTCCTGGGAGGATATCGAGTTCCGCCAGGCCGTCGAGGCGACCGGCCGCAAGAAGCTGATCATGACGGCCCTGTGGACGGAAGCCTGCCTGGCTTTCCCGGCGCTCGATGCGCTGAAGGAAGGTTATGAGGTCTACGTGGTCGTCGATGCCGTTGGCGGCACCTCCGTCACGGCTCATGACGCGGCCCTGCGCCGTATCGAGCAGGCCGGCGGCAAGCTGATCTCCGTCGTCCAGCTGCTGTGCGAATTGCAGCGCGACTGGAAGCGGACCGAGACGGTTCCGGCCTTCCTCGACATCATGAAGGGCCTCGGCGGTACCGCTGGCCTGCAATTCGAGTGGGATGCCGCAGAACGCGCACACGGCTAAGGCTCGATAATGGGGAGACGCCCTTGCGGCGTCTCCCTCTATGTTTGCGGTGCGGTGCGCCGCTTTCTCATTTCCAGTTTTGATAGTCCGCAGCCGTGCATCCAAAGGGTGCAGGGCCATCGGCGAAGCGTTTTTGCAGCTGGTCGCAGCCCCACCGGTTGAGGGCTTCCGGCAGCATGTTGTTGATGTCCATCCCCGGAGAATTGAACTGCGAGGGCGCGCTGGTCACGTACCAGAGCCAGTAACCGAAAATACCGACGATGATGAGCAGGATGACGAGGAGGAACAGGCCCAGCCTTCGCAGCAGCGACGGCCCCGTCTTCGCCGGAGCAAGGGATGGTGCTGCCTGCCGCCCGGCCTGCGTCGCCGCGGCATAGAGCGGTGCAAGGGCCTCCGCCCGTTCCTGCTGTGTCATCTCGATGCGCTCGAGCTTGTCGTCGAGCAGGACCGGCAGGAAGGTGTCGCCGTGCCAGACAGCCAGTGCGACTGCATTGCTGCCTGCGTCGCCGATGATGATCGGCTCCTGTCCGGCCTCGAAACGGGTGTAGGCCACGCGTTTGGTCTTCCGTTCGCTCACCTTGTCCGCATAGGTGATCGCGAGGCGGTTGTTCTTCTTGTCCATGCCGGTGATCTCGACCGGAATCGGGGTGAGGGGCGCTGGATGCTGCAACTGGCCGCGAACGCGCAGGATCCGGAAGAGAAGGTAGATCATCGCCAAGGCGCCGCCGCCGAGCAGAAGGGCAAAGACGGAAAGTGTGATGATCCTGTTCCACAGCATGTCGAGCCCGAGGGTGATCGTGGCGAGATCCGGCCGATCCGCAGAAATCACAAGGCCCGTCTCATAGTCGCCGCTGTGCATGTCGACGAACATCACCTCGACGTCCTTGTTATAGCGCTGACCGTCATGCTCGTAGGAAAGATCGACCTCGCAGGTGGTGAAGATGGCCTTGCGGGTCGTGCAACTGCCCTTGATGTCGCCGTTTTCGAGGATGAGCGGATTCTGGCTGATCGTGTAGTCGCGCAGAATGCCCGGAGCCTCCGTCACCATCATGAAGACGGCGATTGCCAGGAGGATCGGCGTGGAGAAGTAGTAGGCGAGCGGCGTTGAAATCACCCCGCGCTTCAAGGCGAGGGGGCGGGCGGGAAGCTTGATTGTGGGAAATGTCATGATCTGCCTGAAGGGATTGCATTTTTGGGAGGGCGAAGGGGAAACGGCGCAGGGCCGCCATAAATTCGCAGGGTAAATGGCGCAGTCCCCGTTCCGGGCATCAGGACCGTGGACAGACGGCATTGCGCGCCTCGTCTTTCCCGTCGCCATCCGGCATGATCCGAGCAAGCGCTTGCTTCGAGCGCAGGACAGGCACCCTCGATCAGATCGCAGATGGACGACCATGGCTGAACGACGATACGGCGAAGCGGCACCGAAGACGGAGATCACCATTGCCGGGGCGGACTGGTATGGCCGGCAGATCGAACGCGAGCGCCACGCGAACACGCTGTTTGCCGATCTCGACCTCACCGAGGCGCAAAGTGAAGGCGCCGTCTTCGACGCATGCATCTTTCGGCGGGCCCGTTTCAATGCGTCCTCGCACCAGGCGAGCGCCTTCGTGAACTGTACTTTCCTGTCCTGCAAGTTCTTCGACAGCCGTTTCACGCAGTGCAAGTTCGTCGGCAGCATGTTCGATGGCTGCGAGTTTGATCAGATGCAGGTTTCGGGAGGTGACTGGTCCTTCGTCGGCCTGCCAGGCGCTGTGCTCGATCGGGCCTTCTTCGCGGACGTTCGCCTGCGGGAGGCGGATCTCACGGGTGCCTCCTGCAAGGCCGGCTCGCTGCGGGACGTCGATCTCTCCGGCGCGTGGCTGCATGGCGTGGATTTTTCCGCCTGCGATCTCAGGGGAAGCGACCTCAGTGCGATCGAACCGGAAAACGTTCGCCTCAAGGAGGCGATCATCACGATCGACCAGACGATCGTCATCGCCGAGGCCTTGGGTCTCGATGTCCGGCGGAAGTGAGCGCGATCCGATTTCGGTTTTGCAGCGATGATCCTAGTTCGTGATCTGCACCTTTACCCGGCCGAAATCACCCCGATCGAGATCGGCTTTGTCGATGGTGAGCACGAGATCGTAGGTATCGCCCCAGATCCAGTTCATCAGACGGCTGGTGGGCAGTTGCAGCAGCGTTACGTCCTGTCCCATTGCGAATTCGTGGACATAGCCGTCTGGCACGTCGCGCATTGATCCCATTTCGCGCTGCGCATCGTGGGCCACCTGTTTCTCGACCCTTGTCCGCCACGCCGACGGAAGCGCAGCAGGATCGGCGGCGTAGAGGAAGGTTGCATGATGCTGCGCAAGCGTCGCCCAGCTTGTCAGCCAGCAGGTGGCGGCTTCCGGTGGGCACCGGGTGGGGAAGGCGCTCGTCGGCTGTGCGTCATTTCCGTCCGGAATCGTGATCTCCGCGAGTGATGTGATCAGGTCGTCGATCAATGCTTCCAGGCGAGATCCGGACGCGATCTCGCGTTCTGCCGCCGCCCGAAGCGCTCCAGCGTGCGAAAGGCAGGCGTCCCACGCCGCCATGCTTCGCGCGGATCGGGCTTTCTCGTCCTCCGCCCACTTTCGTGCTGTGTTGGGATTGTCGAAGCGCTCGGGCTGGGTGGCAAACTGATCCAGCGTCTTTGCCGCCTTGTCGAGGTTCCTTCGCCGGCGGCCGGCCATCTCGTGGGCGTGGGCCGTGGCTGTATCGAGCATGAGAAGCGTGCTTGCGGCGTCGAATGGCTTCCAGCCGGGTTCGTTCAGGTCAAAACCCGTGTGGTATCGAAGGAAGCGTGGATCGCTCTCGTCGTCGGAACCGGGTTTCGTCCGCACCCGCGGGTCTTGCACCGCCGAGGGAACCCGGACCACGGCAACCGGCCATTTCGGAACGTCCTTTCGCACCAGCGATGTCCAGTCCGTGCCGGGAACCTCATGCAGCGACAACCACTCGAACTCGATCGGGAAAGGCGGCTCCGCCGGTGCGCCGTAGGATCGAGTGTGGAGAATCCTCGCGGCAAGATAGCCGTTCTCGTAGCCGAGGAAGAAGGAAAGCCAGCCGTTGCGTGGCCCCGCGCCGCCCCAGAGGTCGGCGGGAAGGGCGGCGCAGTCGATCTGCGCCAGGAATGCCGCCGGTTTACCGCCGAGGATCGGCCAGGAGGTGCCTTCGGGCAGCGACGGGTTGCCACCGAACCAGCTGTGCGGCGGCCCATCCGGAGGGATCGGCACCAGAGGCACGAGCCGCACGAAGGGGCTTGGCCGTTCATTGGCCTTGAGCATCTCGTGTTCCCGCGCGACTTGCCCGACGACTCCCTCGAGAATATTGGCCAGCAGCTGCCTGTCCTGCGGACGCAGGTCGGATTTGGGTGCTCGATCGACCATGCGCTGCATGCGCGCCGGTTTGATGATGACCGGTTCCGGGTGAACGGATCGGCCGGCCTGTAGGGCGCGCAAGCAGACGGCGGCCGGCAGCAGGAGTGTCAGGAAGGCCAGCAAGGCCAGGGTGTTGGTGTGGCCGAGCCAGGATACGAGGCCGGTCCGGATGACCGTATCGATGCCGGTGACAGCGCGGGGAACCTTTTCGGTGAAACTCGCAAGGAAGCCGGTGGCGACATGGAGCGTAAGCAAGGCCATGAAGGCGAAAAGGACAAAAGCACGCGCCACCGATTTCATCGCCGTCCCCGCTGGATGGATGCCGCGGCAATCCTAGGGAAGAGGTCTTCACAAGCCGTCAATTTTTGCGCGTATGGGTGTTGCTCGTTGCCTGACGCTTCTGCCGCTAGGGCAGCGAAAGGACCGCCCGGCATTGCGCCCGCCGCTAGCGGATTTTGCAGGCCGGTAATTTCACCGAGAGTAGCACGTTCCGCAAGCGAAACATGCTATTGGGCAGGGTGATCTTTTCCATTTTCCGCAAGGCCTGTTCTTGATCAGCTTTCGCGAACGCATCCTCCTCTATGCTCTCCTGACCTCGTTGACCTCCCTCAGCATTGACGCGCTGTTGCCCGGGTTGCGGGAGATCGGGGCGGATGTCGGGCAGGCGCCCCCGCTTTCCACCCAGCACATCGTCTCGCTGTTCATTTTCGGCATGGCCTTCGGCGAGCTGCTGCTCGGGCCGGTCTCCGATGCGATCGGGCGGAAGAAGGCGCTGCTACTGGGCCTCTGCGTCTACGGGGCCGGGACCGTTGTCGCCATGCAGGCGGGCTCGCTGGACATGGTGATCCTGGGTCGGTTCCTGCAGGGCATCGGTGTCGCCGGTCCGAAGATCGCCACGCGCGCGATGATCCGTGACCAGTTCGCGGGGGAGGCTATGGCGCGCGTCATGTCCTTCATGTTCACCCTCTTCATTCTCGTGCCGATGCTCGCACCCGCTCTGGCGCAGGGCCTGATCGCTCTCGGCGGCTGGCGCAGCGTTTTTGGCGCCTATCTGGTGATCGCCGGTCTGCTCGGCCTCTGGCTGGCCGTTCGGCAACCGGAAACCCTGCCGGTGGCACGGCGCATCCCGTTTCGGCCGGGCTTGCTGGTCTTGAACAGCCGTCGCATCCTGTCCAGCCGACGGGTGGTGCTGCTGATCATCGCGACCGGGATCGTCTTCGGGGCGCAGCTCCTCTATCTCAGCACGGCGGCCGACCTGTTCTTCGATGCCTATGGGATCGGGCAGGCCTTCCCGCTCTATTTCGCCGGGCTGGCCGCCGGGGTGGGGCTCGCGTCCTTCGTCAATGCCAGGCTCCTGCACCGCTATGGCATGGATAGAATGGCGCGCGCCGGTTTTGCGGGGCTTTCTGCGGCCGGTTTCCTGATGGCGATCGCATGCATATTCTGGGGCGGTCGCCCGCCGCTTTCCATGCTGATGGTGCTCGGGTTTGGAGCTTTCTTCGCCATCGGGGTGCTCTTCGGCAACCTGAATGCTATGGCCATGCGTCCCCTCGGGCAGGTGGCGGGCCTTGGTGCGTCGCTGATCGCATCGGGATCAAGTCTTGTTGCCACGCTCTTCGCCGTCGGCATGGGCCGATTTTATGACGGCACAGCCCTCTCCCTGTCCGTGGGGTTCTGCATCGCCGGTCTCGGTGCGCTTCTTCTGGCGGAACTGGCCGCCCGCGGCGAGGCCGCGCCGATCGAGCCGTTTCGCTAGGCCGGGACCGCGTCGGTTTCCTGTTTTGGGGAGGTGGATGATGAAGCCATACCCCTGTCGCAGCAGTTGATTTGTTACGATGGTTACATTACAGAGAAGCCATGGTTGTTCTCCACTGGCTTCTCCTGACCTACAAGGTCCCGCCCGATCCGGCCGCAAAGCGGGTGGCGCTGTGGCGGAAGCTGAAGGGGATGGGAGCGGTCTATCTCCAGAACGGCGTCTGCCTCCTGCCGAAGACCGACGAACACGTGCGCCGCTTGAAGATGATGGAAAACGACATCGCCACGATGGGCGGCGACGCGGTGATCCTGGAAACCGTAGCACTCGACCGGATGCAGGAGGACAAGGTCATCGTCCGCTTCCAGGCCGATCGCGACGAGCAGTATCGTGAATTCCTCGGTCGTTGCGCCGAGTTCGAGGTGGAGATCGCCAAGGAAATCGCCATCGAAAAATTTACCTATGCCGAGCTTGAGGAAGAGGATGCCGACCTGAAGAAGCTTCAGAGCTGGTTCGAGAAGATTCGCAAGCTCGACTTTTATGGCGCTCCGCTGGCCGCGGAGGCCGAAGCACGCCTTCGTGGCTGCGAGACGCTGCTCGACGGCTATGCGCAGCGTGTCTTCGATGCCCAGCAGGAGAACCGGTGATGGGCACGGCCAAGGCGGGTTCGCCGGTGGACGCGGCAGCGACGAGCCGTAAAGGAGCCGGTTGGCGCGGCATTCCGTCGGGCATATGGGCGCTCGGCTTCGTGTCGATGCTGATGGACGTCTCGTCGGAGATGATCCACGCGCTTCTGCCGCTCTACATGGTGACGGTTCTCGGCGCCTCGACGCTGGCTGTCGGCATTGTCGAGGGCATCGCCGAGGCGACGGCTTCGATCACCAAGATCTTTTCCGGTGCGCTGAGCGACTGGCTCGGCAAGCGCAAGCTTCTCGCGGTACTCGGCTATGGCCTTGCCGCGCTCACCAAGCCGATCTTTCCCTTGGCATCGACGCTGGACTGGATGGTCGCCGCCCGCTTCATCGATCGTATCGGCAAGGGTATCCGCGGTGCGCCGCGCGACGCGCTGGTGGCGGACATCGCGCCGCCCGAACTGCGCGGCGCCAGCTTCGGCCTGCGCCAGTCGCTTGATACGATCGGGGCTTTCCTGGGGCCGCTCCTTGCCATCGCGCTGATGTGGTTGACGGCTGACCACTTTCCGACAGTCTTCTGGGTGGCCGTCGTGCCGGCGCTCCTCTCCGTCGTCGTGCTGCTGGTCTTTGTCCGGGAGCCGGAGCGGAAGGACGGTGCGCGTCCTGTGCGCATGCCCCTTCGGCGAAGCGAACTGGCGCGGCTTGGCGCCAGCTATTGGTGGATCGTCGGCATCGCGGCTGTGTTCACGCTGTCGCGCTTCAGCGAGGCTTTCCTGATCCTGCGGGCGCAGTCGCTCGACTTGCCGCTTGCGATGGTTCCGGCAGTCCTGGTGCTCATGGCCCTTGCCTACTCGCTGTCGGCCTATCCTGTCGGGGTGCTTTCCGATCGCATGAACCGTGTCGGCATCCTCATCGCCGGCCTGCTTCTTCTTGTTTTCGCCGATGTCGTGCTGGCGTTTTCAACCGGCATGGCGTCGCTCGCCGTCGGCGTCGTACTCTGGGGCTTGCACATGGGCTTCACGCAGGGCCTGCTCGCAACCCTTGTCGCGGATGTCGCGCCGGCGGATTTGCGCGGTACGGCCTTCGGAATGTTCAATCTCGTGACCGGCCTCGCCCTGCTGGCAGCAAGCGTGCTGGCGGGTGCGCTGTGGGACGCTTTTGGGCCGGAAGCCACCTTCCTTGCCGGCGCGGCCTTTGCATCCGTGACCATCGTCGGGCTTTTGGTGGTGCGGGGGCGTATCGGTGCCAAGGCCTGATCGCTTCCAGAGGTGCTGCCCCGCCCGGGCCGGAACAAATCGTGGATATTGCGTCCAGGAGAGGTGCTGTCACCCGGCTCGGCAATCCACGAGCCGGGTGAGAGCGCATATCAGGCTGCGTTGAGCTTCTTCTCGCAGCGCAGCAGCATGCCGTAGAGGTCGCGCGGCTCGTCGGGGTCGGCGAGCAGGTCGAGTTCCACGAACATGCCGTGCTCGGCGATCTTCTCCCGCACGTAGCGCAGCGCGGAGAAATCCTCGATGGCGAAGCCGACGCTGTCGAACAGCGTAATCTGGTCGGCGCTTTTGCGGCCCTCGGTCTCGCCGGTCATGACCTGCCAGAGTTCGATAACGGGGTGCTCGGCCGGCAGCTGCTGGATCTCGCCTTCGATGCGTGTCTGCGGCGGATATTCGACAAAGATGTCGGAGCGCAGCAGAATGTCCTTGCTGAGCTCGGTCTTGCCGGGGCAGTCGCCGCCGACGGCATTGATGTGCGCGCCGGGGCCGACATGGTTGTCCGAAAGGATCGTCGCATACTGCTTGTCGGCGGTGACGGTGGTGATGATGTCGGCGCCCTCCACGGCCTCTTCGACCGATCGGCATTCCTCAATGGTGAAGCCGAGGCCTGCAAGGTTCTGGGCACATTTGCGCGTTGCCGAGGCGTCGATATCGAAAAGGCGCAGCCTGTCGATTCCGAGAAGCGACTTGAATGCGCGCGCCTGGAATTCGCTCTGCGCGCCATTGCCGATGATGGCCATGGTGCGAGAATTCGGCCGCGCCAGGTATTTTGCCGCCACCGCCGAGGTCGCGGCGGTACGCAGCGCGGTCAGGATCGTCATCTCGGTGAGCAGCATCGGATAGCCGTTGCCGACATCCGACAGCACGCCGAAGGCCGTCACGGTCTGCCGGCCGTCGCGCGTGTTCTTCGGATGGCCGTTGACATATTTGAAGCCATAGAGCGTCCCGTCGCTGGTCGGCATCAGTTCGATGACGCCCTCCTCGGAATGGGAGGCGACGCGCGGGGTCTTGTCGAAGACCGGCCAACGCCGGAAGTCTTCCTCGATCGTCGCCGCCAGCTCCGTCAGGAACCGGTCGATGCCGACCTTCAATACCAGCTTCATCATGTGGTCCACGCTGACGAACGGAACCACGTTCAATTTCGGATCAGTGTTCATTTTCCCTCCAGAAGAACAGCCGGGCTCAGCCTGCAAGCGTCGGGCGATCCATCACCCGCTTGCCCATCAGGCTGGCAACAAGATCGACGAGCAGCTTCGCAGTCTTGCCGCGTTCGTCGAGGAACGGATTGAGTTCGACGATGTCGAGGCTCGTCACCAGGTCGCTGTCGTGCAGCATTTCCATGATCAGGTGCGCCTCGCGGAACGTCGCCCCGCCCGGCACCGTGGTGCCGACGGCCGGTGCGATGTCGGGCTCCAGGAAGTCGACGTCGAAGCTCACATGCAGGAGGCCGTTTGCAGCCCGGACCCGCTCGATGAAGGTGCGCACGAGGACGGCGACGCCGTGTTCGTCGATGACACGCATGTCGTGGACCGTGATGCCGGTCCTGCGGATCGCGACCTGTTCAGCGGGATCGACGCTGCGAATGCCGATCATGCAGACATTTTCCGGGGGTATGGCATGGGCGAGCGGCGGGAAATAACCTTCAAAGCCTGCCTGGCCGGTATAGTAGGCAACGGGCGTGCCGTGCAGGTTGCCGCTGGCGGTGGTCTCAAGGCTGTGGAAATCAGTGTGGGCGTCCAGCCAGAGCACGAAGAGCGGCCGGCCCTGTTCGGCGGCGCGGCGTGCCAGACCCGGAACGGTGCCGGCGGAGATCGCATGGTCGCCACCGAGGAAGATCGGCATGCCGGCCTTGCTGTGCTCATAGGCGGCGGCAGACAGCGCCTCCACCCAGGCGACCGTCTCGCCGAGATGGTGCACGGCAGCGTTCGGGTGCGGCATCTCGTCGAAGGCGCGGGGCGTAAGGTTGCCGGTGTCCTTCACCGTATGGCCAAGCTCCTCCAGCGCGGTGCGAAGGCCGGCGATGCGAAGGGCGCTCGGCCCCATCTCGCAGCCAAGCTGTCCTGCACCGATTTGCAAGGGGGCGCCGATCAGCGTGCACTCCATGACGTACTCCTTATTGGTTTTCCAAATTCTAGAAGCCTTGAACGGCAGATTGAATATTGAATTTTGGCATCTCGGAATGCCATATTGACCATAATGGAAAGCCGAGGAGCCAGATTGGCATGGACGAGCTCGACCAGAAGATCGTGACGCTGCTGCGCGGCAACGGGCGCCGGAGCGTTTCGGATCTCGCTTTGGAAACCGGGGCGTCGCGGGCAACCGTGCGCGCACGCATCGAGCGGATGGAGCAGGACGGCACGATTCTCGGTTATACGGTGATGCTGCGCGCCGATGCCCTCGAAGATGTCGTTCGCGGCGTGATGACGATCGAGATCGAAGGCCATGTAACCGACCGCGTGATCCGTACGCTCGGTGGCTTCGCGGAGATTTCGCAGATCCACACGACGAACGGCCGCTGGGACCTGCTGGTGGAACTAAGCGCCTCGAGCCTTGCCGAGTTCGACGCCGTCCTGCGCAAGATCCGCCTCGTGCCGGGCATCACGGGCAGTGAAACGAGCATCCTCCTCTCCACGCCGCGTTCGACGAGGGCGAAACTGTAGAAGCCGGCCCACGCGTCGTCGCCTGTGTGGGCCTTCTTCTTAACCGCCTGCGTGCGGCGCGGTGGCCCTGGAGAGTTCGGTTCTCAACAGGCTCATGATGGCAGTGTCCCAGCGCTCGCCCTCGACGCGGGCGGATGCTCTGCGGACCCCTTCCAGAGTGAAGCCCAGCGCTTCATAGGTGCGGATGGCCGGCGTGTTCCAGGTGAACACGTTCAGTTCCAGCCGTTCAATCGCCTGGAAGCCGAAGGCCTTGTCGATCGCCAGCGCGATCATCCGGCCGGCAAGACGCCGGCCGCGCATTTCCGGCGCGATGGCCACGCGACCGAGCACGGCGTTGCCGTTGCGCCAGTCGAAGGCAAGCTGGACATGGCCCGCCAGCTCACCGTCGAATACTGTCGTCCAGCAGAGCCGGGCCGGCGGATCGGATCTGCCTTCCGCCAGCATCCGTTCGAGTTGACCGTGCGACAGGGGAAATTCCAGAAGGGGACCGCCCCATTGCACGAGATCGGCATGGCTTGGAAACCAGCCGAGAAGAGGAGTGAAATGAACGGGTGCGAACGGAACCAGCGCCATCATGCGGAGGTTGCGGTGAACACCGCCCGTTGTGCGTCGAAGGCTCGCGTGTAGGCGGGGCGGTCCTTGCCGCGGGTGATGTAGGCGGAGAGGCGCGGGTAGTCCTCAAGGACGCCCGATCCCTCCAGCCGGCGCAGAACGGTCACCATGAGAAGGTCGCCGGCGCTGAAGGCGCCGTCGAGCCAGTCCGCATCGCCGAGCCGGCGGGAGAGCGCGTCCAGCCGTGTGCGGATGCGGCTTTCCAGGATTGGCAGACGTTCCGCATACCAGGGTTTGTCGCGCTCGGTGTAGGTCGGCATTTCCCGGTCGAGGATCGGCGGCTCGATGGTGTTCAGTGCGGCGAACATCCAGCTGATCGCGCGTGCCCGGGCGTCGGCGTCCTCCGGCAGCAGGCCAGCATGGCGCTCCGCGATACTGAATACGATGCCTCCCGTTTCGAACAGGGCGAGATCGCCGTCCTCATAGGTCGGGATTTGTCCGAAGGGTTGAAGCGCGAGATGCGCCGGCTCCTTCATGTCCTTGAACGTGAGGAGACGGACCGCGTAGGGCTGGCCCACCTCCTCGAGCGCCCAGCGAACGCGCATGTCACGCGCAAGACCCCGGCCGCGATCAGGCGATTGGGCAAAGGCCGTTATGGTGATCGTCATGTTGTCCTCCATAGCATGTCTGCATGAAGACGAACGGCAGACCGGAATTCCGACACCCTGCCAAGGTGCTTGTGTGGCGCCGATCATGTGCCTGCGGCTTGACGGTATGCTGTTTGCTGCAGATCGGAAAGCCGGCATGCCGTCAGATGAACGGTGCCGAGGGCATGCCGCCGGAGCGCGCAAACGGCACGCCGCCCTTGGCGCGGCAAGGCTGACCGGACGACCGGCCTGCGTCTTCCTCATTCCATGGTCTTGAGGAAGGTTTCGGCTGTGGCGCAGAGCACCGCGGCACCCTGCGGCAGGGCGGCCTCGTCGATGCGGAACTGCGGGTGGTGAAGGGGGTATATGGCACCGGCCTGCTCGTTGCGAATGCCGAGGCGGAAATAGACCGACGGGCATTTCTCGCTGTAGAAGGCGAAGTCGTCGGCGGCGGTCCATCCGGGCGCCGACAGCACGTTGTCCGCTCCCACGATCGCCCTGCCGGCCTGGCGGACGATCTCGACCATTTCCGGCGCGTTGATGACTGGCGGCTCACCCCGTTGCAGATCGACCGTGACGGTTGCGCCATGCGCCGCCGCCACCCCTTCAAGGATCTGCCGCAGCCGGCGCCAGGCCTTCTGCCGGGTTTCCTCGTGGCCGCTGCGGATGGTGCCCTTCAGTCGGGCCTCGGCAGCGATCACGTTGTAGGCGCCGCCGCCCTCGATGCCGGTGACGGAAATCACCAGGGGATCGTAGGGATCGATTTCCCGCGCGACGATCTTCTGCAGCTCCGTCACCATCGTGCAGGCGACGGCGATGGCATCGATGCCGTCGGAGGGCCTTGCGGCATGTGCGGAGTTTCCGGTCACGACGATGTCGAAAATATCGCAGGCGAGCGTATAGGGGCCGGCGCCGACCGCGATCCTGCCGGTCGGCGTATAGGGATCGACATGGATGCCGATCGCTGCGTCGACATCGTCGAGAAGACCCTCCGCGACGACCCGCCGTCCACCGAGCGGTTCCGCCTCCTCGGCGGGCTGGAAGATCAGCCGCACGGTGCCGCTGAAGGATTGTCTGCGCCTGTCCAGCAGGACGGCGGCGGCATAGCCCATGGCTGCGTGCGCGTCATGGCCACAGGCATGCATCACGCCCGGCTTTTCGGAGGTGAACGGCTCGCCCGACATTTCCTTGATCGGCAGCGCATCGATATCGGCGCGGATGACGACCTTGCGGTTCGAGGGGCCAGCGGTGCCCACGATATCGACGGCCAGTCCGAAGCCGGCGACCGGCCGGACCGGGTCGAGGCCCACCTCTTCCAGCGCGTGCTTCAAATAGGCCTGCGTCTCGCGCTCCGCATTGGAAAGCTCGGGATTGCGGTGGAGATGACGCCGGATTTCGATCATCCGGCGCGCGAGGGCCGCGTCCACTGCCGCCGTGTCGGGCTCAGGCCTTGACATGAATGTCCCGGGGGAAGTTGGTCAGCGTCTCGCAGCCGGTTTCGGTGACGAGGATCGTCTCGCTGACCTCGATGCCCCAGCCGTCCATCCACATGCCGAGGATGGAGTGCAGCACATTGCCTGGCTTCAGGATGGTCGTGTCACCCGGGCGCAGGCTGATCGTGTGCTCGCCCCAATCCGGCGGATAGGCGACGCCGATCGAGTATCCGATGCGCGATTCCTTCTTGAGGCCGTGGCGCTCGATCACCTTGCGCCAGCTCGCTTCCACCGCCTCGGCCGCCACGCCTGGTCTGATGCTGGCAAGAACGGCTTCCATGCCCTCGAGAACCGCCTTGCTCGTGTCGTTCACCTTGACCGGCATTTTGCCGAGCTGGAGGGTTCGTGCAAGGCCGGCCGTGTAGCGGCGCACGACACCGGCAAGTTCCAGCGCGACGGTCTCGTTCTCTCCGAAACGCCGGTCACTCCACATGACATGGGGCGCGGAGGCGTTTTCGCCGGCGAGAATGGTCGGGGGCAGGGCGGTGATGTCGCCGGCAAAGTCCGGCGCGCCTGCAACCTGCGCCGCCTGAATTTTGGCGATGGCATCGCATTCGCGCACGCCGGGCGCGATGGTGTCATAGGCAGCACGCACCGCGGCCTCGGCAAGGCGTGAGGCCTTGCGCAGATAATCGACCTCGGCCGGCGACTTGACGCTGCGGATCCAGTTCACCAGCAGGTCGGCATCGTGGAAGGTGGCGTTCGGCAGGCCTGCTGTGAGGCGGGCATGGGCCTTCGGCGAATAGTAATAGGCTTCCAGCTCGATGCCGATATTGCCGCGGCCCCAACCCTTCCGGCTGATCCAGGCAGCGATCCAGTCCATCGGGTGACGGTCGGCCCGCTGGACGTGGTCCTCGGGGAAGCCGACGATGTTTTCCGGTTTCATCCAGGCTGTCAGCAGGCCGCCGGCGGCATCCATGGCGCGGCCGATCCAGACGGGTTCCTCGTCGGCGAGCGGTACCAGCACGACCTGGGGCGTATAGAAGGACCAGCCGTCATAACCGGTGATGTAGTGCTGGTTGGCGACATCGTTGACGACGAGGAGATCGAGATTGCGTTGCGCCATCTCCGCGCGGATGGCCTGGAGCCGGGCTCTATATTCGGAAAGGGCGAAGGGAAGTTCGATCATGAGGAGGCATCCTGATTGGCGGAACTGGAGTGTCGGGCGGTCGCGAGCAGGCGGTTTGCGGCCCTGGGGTCGGGCGCGACACCGCATTGTCGCAGGCCGGCCCAGGCGGCCGCCAGATTGCTGGTGACGACCGGCAGGCCGGTTTGCCGTTCGATTTCGGGGGCGCATTGTGCCGCCCGCAGTGCCGTGCAGGCGATGAAAAGAGCGTCGGTATCGGCCGCGGCGATGTGTGCCGCCAGCCGGATGATCTCGGCCTGCGGCAGGCGGGCCATGTCGCGGTCGTCCTCCATGCCGAGGCAGGCGAGGCGATCGACGCCAAAGCCGTTCGCCTCGAAATAGGCCTGCATGGGTTCGGCCGTCTGGCGGATGTAAGGTGTCAGGATGCTGATGCGCCGTGCTTTCAGGGCGCGCAGCGCCAGGACGGCGGCGCCGGCCGGGGTGATGACCGTGGCGCCCGGCTTGCCCTCGCGGATGGCGGCTGTGACAGCCTCCTCGCCGATGATGACCGAGGCCGAGGTGCAGCCGTAGACGATGGCGTCGAGCTCTTCGTCCGGCAAAAGCAGGGTGGCGGCAGCAGCAAGGTGGGGATGCATCGCGCGGAGGTTTTCCGGCGTCGTGGGGTTCGCATAGCCGACGCGCGTTACATGAACGGCGATGCCGTCGCTGGCGACGAGGCGCCGGAAATCCGCCTCCACCGTATGGTCCGTGGCAAGCGCGATCAGTCCGATGCGTCGGGCCGTGGCACGGGCCTCCAAGGTTGATTGATGCTGGATCTCCTCGATCATGCACGCTCCGCCATAGTCTTGTGCAGGGCATTCAGCCGTGGGAGGAAATGCATGTCAATCTGGGAAAAAGACACATGTCAATTTCCTGTGTGTGTCGTGCAAAACCGCCTGGCTGTTTTGCGACCGTATTGCGGGCTTCAGAGTGCCAGAACGCTCCGGTCGGGTGCGGCGCGCAGCAACGAGGCGAGGATGTCGAGGCCCGCGCGCAACTCGTCCGCTTCGGTTGCGCCGACCGATACCCGGACGGCGCCTGCCGGGTTGCCGGACAGGGAGAACGGCGTGCTCGGCGCGACGGCCACGCCTCGGGTGCGCGCCTGGGAAACGAAGGCGAGCTCGTCGTGCTCTGGCGGAAGCGGCAGCCAGAAATGGAGCCCTTCCGGATGCGCACGGTAGGCGGCGCCTTCCAGCGCCGTGGAGACGATGCGGTGCCGTTGGCCGAGGGCTTCGCGCTGCCAGTCCACCAGTGCTTGCATCGTACCATCGCCCAGCCACAGTGTGGCGATCTCGGCCATGACGGGCGTCGCCATCCAGTTTGCCATCAGATGCCGGTTGGCGATCGTGGCGGCGAGATGATCCGGCGCGGCGACATAGCCGATGCGCAGGCCGGGGAGGGCGACCTTTGTGAAGCCCGTGATGTAAACCGTCCGTTCGGGCGCCATCGCCGCGATCGGGCGCGGGCGACGGGAGAGGAGCGGGCCGAACACGTCGTTTTCGATGATCGCGACGTCGTGTCTGCGGGCCGTTTCGACGATGGCGCGGCGCCGGCCTTCCGGCATCAGCGAAGCCGTCGGGTTGGCGAGATTGGGCTGGAGGGTGACCGCGCGCACCTCGTCCCGCAGGCAGGCCTCTTCCAGCGCTTCGGGCACCATGCCGTCCGCGTCCGCGGCGATCGGGCGAACCCGGATGCCGAGATAGCCCGCGAGCGGCCGGATCACGTGATAGCAGATCTCTTCCGCGGCAAGGATCGCGCCAGGCCCTGCGGCCGAAAGGAGGGCGGCGGCGAAAGCCGAAGAGGCGCCGTTCGTCACGAGCAGGTTGCGCGGCGTGGTTTCGACGCCGAGCGTGGAGAGCCATCGGGCGGCCGCCTCGTTGTGCCGCGGGAAGATGGTGTTGGGCCGGAAGGACAAAGCCGCCGCAGGCGAGAGGCTGTCGCCGATCAGGTGCAGGGCGTCTTTCATCTGCTTGAGGTGAAAGGGGGTGCAGACGGGTGTGACGATCGAAAGGTCGATCTCGTTTGCCAGCCGCTCCGCAATGTAGGGCGAGGGGGGTGCGGCGCCGCCTGCCTTGACATAGGTGCCGCGACCGACCTCGCCCGAAACCAGCCCGCGCCGGGCAAGCACGTCATAGGCCTTGCTCACCGTCTGGATCGAAATCTTCAGGTCGTAGGCGAGATCCCGGTGCGCCGGCAGCTTGTCGTCCTTGACAAGCTTGCCGCTTTTGATTGCCGCCGTAAACTGGTCCGCGAGGGAGATATAGACGGGCCGTCGCAGCTGGCCGGGATCGGGGTGCCATTTTGTCATGCATTCTTGTCGTCCAAAAGCATGGCAATTTCAATCGGCATCGACATCTGCCTCGCCCAAGCGAGGGGGCACGAATGCTCCTTCTGCTGCGGTGTTAAATTGTCACGTCGCGCGCCGTTTTAAAGTGGTATATAGTTTGCCACATTAAAAGGAGAGGTGCATGAACAAGGAAGAAACCCGCAAGCCCCTGGTGTTTTCCGGCGAGCATGTCAGCGGACGGGACGCCGATGGCAGCAGCCTGATGCCGATGCTTGTCGTGGGGCTGGTCCTGATCGCGATCGGCTATGCAGGCGTGATGGTTTTCGTTTAGCCGAGACAAGGGGCATGCGGTCTGCCGCCGCCACGCGCGCGCACCGCTGCGGGTACTGCTTTGTCGCGGACGCGGTTACCCACGCTTCATTGGATGGGTCTTGACCGGACAAGAAAGACCCCCTGCAGCGGCTGCAGGGGGCTAGGATCGTGGATCGGTATGACGCCCCGTCAGGCGGCGTAGGCCTGTCGGCTTGCCTGCGGCGCGTTCCGTGCCCTGTCGAGGCGGAACTGGGCGAGCAGCGCGGAGAGTGCTGCTGCCTCGCCGGCAAGGCCGTGGCTGGCGGCGGTCTGTTCCTCCACCATGGCGGCATTCTGCTGCGTGCCCTGGTCCATCGTGTTGACGGCAGTGTTGATCTCCTGCAGGCCCGTCGACTGCTCGCGGGCGGCAAGCACGATGGCGTTCACATGGCCGTTGATCTCCTGCACCTCGCGCACGATGGCTTCCAGCGCGGCGCCCGTCTCGTCGACGAGGGAAACGCCGGAGCGGACCTGCTCACCGGAGGCGGTGATCAGCGCCTTGATCTCCTTGGCCGCGTTGGCCGAGCGCTGGGCGAGCTCGCGCACCTCCTGTGCGACGACGGCAAAGCCCTTGCCCGCCTCGCCTGCCCGGGCCGCTTCGACGCCGGCATTGAGCGCGAGAAGGTTGGTCTGGAAGGCGATGTCGTCGATGACGCCGATGATGTTGGAGATCTCGTGCGAGGATTTTTCGATGCCCTGCATGGCCGAGACGGCGCGGCGGACGACGTCGCCAGACTTTTCCGCGCCCTGGCGGGTGCGCGAGACGAGCGAGCCGACTTCTTCCGCGCGGCGGGTGGAATCCTTCACCGTCGTGGTGATCTCTTCCAGCGCGGCGGCGGTTTCCTCCACGGAGGCGGCCTGCTGTTCGGTCCGCCGGGCAAGCGCGTCGGCGGAGCCGCGGATCTCGTTGGCACCGCCGTCGATCGCCAGAGCCTTCTCGCCGACCGTCGACATGGCCTGGTGCAGACGGGTGACGGAGTTGTTGAAGTCGATGCGCAGGCGGTCGAGGTCGCCGGCGAAGGGCGTGTCGATGCGGGAAACGAGGTCACCGTCGGCAAGACGGCCCAGCGCGTCGGCGACCGTCTGGACGGCCTGGGCGACGGTCTCTGCTTCCTGTGCCTTGATCGCGTCGCGCTCGCGGCGTTCCTGTTCGCTCAGCGCCTGGTTCTCTTCCGCTGCACGCGCAAGGCGCCCGCGTTCGATGATGTTTTCGCGGAAGACGGTGACGGCGGCGGCCATCTGGCCGATCTCGTCGGTGCGTCCGGCGTCCGGGATGGTCTCGGAAACGTCGCCGCGCGCCAGCTTGCTCATCATGCCGGTCATGCGCACCACCGGCCGCACGACGAGGCTCGACAGAAGAAGGGCAAGGACGCCGATCATGGCGAGAACGCCGACGGCAGTGGCGATGGTGGCGGCGATGCGGAATTCGGAAATGCCGGCATAGGCCATGTCGCGGTCGACGATCAGGCAGAGATACCAGCTGTCGAGCACCGGCAGGCCGGTGACCTGCACGAAGCGTACGAGGACGCGCTTGCCGTCGAGTTCGGTTTCCGTCAGCCCGGCCGCCTCGATGGACGGGGTCTCCTGCGGGAACACCTCGGTCAGCGGCTTGGCGACGAGATCGCCGTTGGGATGCACGAGGACCGTGCCGGACTTGTTGACGAGGAAGGCGGAACCCATGCCGCCAAGATCAACCTCGCCGATCATGCCGAGCAGTCCCTGCAGGGGAAAGTCGGTGCCGGCGATGCCGAGCAGCTTGCCGTCGCGCTTGACCGGAGCGGTGGCGCTGATCACGAGCTTCTGCGAGGCGGAATCGACATAGGGATCGGTCAGCACCGGTGCGTCGAGCCTGACGGTGTCCTTGTACCAGCCACGCTTGCGCGGGTCATACCCCTTCGGCATCGTCGCGGCGGGAATGCGTGTCATGGTGCCGTCCTCGCCGCCGAAATAGACGAGGGCGAATTCGCGGCTGAGCAGCGCGTTGTCAAAACCCTTGAGAATGTCCTCGGTATTTTCCGCCCGGGTGACGCCGGCGCCGGCGAGCTCGGTCAGCATGACGCGGGCATTCAGCCAGTTGGCGATACCGGTAGCCGCCAGCTCGCCGGCGGATTCGATTTCGGCCGCTGCTTCCCTGGAGAGGGTGTTTCGCTGAAGGCTGTCGATATAGACCGAAAAGCCGCAGAAGGCCGCAATGACGGCGAGCGAGGCGGCCAAAAGAATTTTGGTCATGAGATTGAAACGTGTGCTCAAGGAAACCCCCCAGTATTCCATTGCCGAACGGCACGCGTTTTGCGCGCATGGGCTCGGCACAGCAAATGTCAGGAAAAAACGCGCCTTCATGGCAGCCGGCGCGAGAACCGCGCTCGTGATCGGTAAAATTGAACGGAGTTCGTTAACACTCACCTAAGGCGGCGGCATTTGCCCGGATTGAAAGTGAAATAGGCCGGGTCCGCCATGCTCGCGGAATTTTCCTGCCCTCAGTCCGGCTTGTAGCCATGCCGGGCGAAGAAGCGGTCGAGTTCCCGTTTCTGCGGGGTTTCTCCGGTGTAGATCGCGATGTAGTCGGGAATGCGCTTCATCCGCAGCGCGGTGTCCTCGGTAGACTGCATCGAGATGTATCCGATCTGGACGAGATAGGTCGTCCGCGCGCGAACATCCGCCGGGCCCTCGTCATAGCCGAACCGCACGAACATACGGCCGATCGCCTCTATCCTTGTCTGGTCTGCTGCCTGTACCTCAGCCAGGATGTCAGGCGATTGCAGCGCCCAGCTGCGCACCGCGAACTCGAACTGGGAATCGAACAGGTCCTTGTTCAGCCAGCAGTCGAAGACATTGAGCATCGCTTCGGCGAGTGTTTCCGCATAGGCCTCGGACTGCTTGACGAGATTTCCCGTGTTCTTCTCCCGCCAGCGCGCGATCAATGCGCTCAGCAGCTCCTCCCGATCCTTGAAGAACCAGTAGAAGCTGGTGCGGGACAGATTGAGCCGCTTGGCGAGCGGCAGGATCTTGACCGATTCCACGCCGGATTCGAGCAGGCAGTCATAGGCGGCTTCCAGCCACCCTTCAGTGGAGCCACGCCAGCCGTTGTCGCTCGTCGCCTGTTCCATGCCGACCATCTAGCGAATCCCATATGTCACGACAAGTAGAATGTGCATTCATGTTCTCTACGTTGACTATAGTGTCACTGATATTGACACTAGTGTACATTTTCCCTTAGCGTTCGCAAAAGATCCCAGTCCGGAGCCCGTGGCATGTCGAACGACCCTCTGCTTCAGCCCTATCAGTTGAAGCATCTGACCCTGCGCAACCGCATCATCGTCACGTCGCACGAGCCGGCCTATCCGGAGGACGGCATGCCCAAGAGCCGTTATCGGGCCTATACGGTGGAGCGGGCGCGCGGTGGCGTGGCGCTGACCATGACGGCCGGCTCGGCTGCCGTCTCGAAGGACAGTCCACCGGTCTTCAACAACCTGCTCGCCTACAAGGACGAGATCGTGCCGTGGATCCGGGAAATGACCGATGCCGTGCACGAGGCCGGCGCGGCGATCATGATCCAGCTCACCCATCTCGGTCGCCGCACACGCTGGGACAAGGGCGACTGGCTGCCCGTCCTCGCCCCCTCCCACCAGCGCGAGGCGGCGCACCGTGCCTTCCCGAAAAAGCTGGAAGACTGGGATATCGCGCGCATCATCAAGGACTTCGCCGATGCAGCCGAGCGCATGAAGGCGGGCGGCATGGACGGCGTCGAGCTGGAAGCCTATGGCCATCTCATCGACCAGTTCACATCGCCACTGACCAATGAGCTCGACGGCCCCTATGGTGGTTCGCTCGACAACCGCCTGCGTTTCTGTTTCGACGTGTTCAAGGCGATGCGTGAAAGAGTCGGCGAGGATTTCATTCTCGGCGTGCGCTACACGGCCGACGAATGTCTTCCCGGCGGGACCGGAAGGGCCGAGGGCCTTGAAATCTCCCGCCGTCTCAAGGAAAGCGGTCTCATCGACTACCTGAACGTCATCCGTGGCCATATCGATACCGATCCGGGCCTGACAGACGTCATCCCGATCCAGGGCATGGCAAGCGCGCCGCATCTGGATTTCGCCGGTGATATCCGCGCCGCAACCAGGTTTCCGACCTTCCATGCGGCAAAAATCCAGGATGTTGCGACGGCGCGGCATGCGATCGCCGCCGGCAAGGTCGATATGATCGGCATGACCCGCGCGCACATGACCGACCCGCATATCGTGCGCAAGATCATCGAAAAGCGCGAGGACGACATCCGCCCCTGCGTCGGCGCGAACTACTGTCTCGATCGCATCTACCAGGGCGGCCTTGCCTTCTGTATCCACAACGCGGCAACCGGCCGGGAGGAGACGATGCCGCATGTGATCCCGAAGGCGGATGTGCGCAGGAAGGTTGTGATCGCCGGAGCCGGCCCGGCCGGCCTCGAAGCGGCAAGGGTCTGCGCCGAACGCGGCCACGAGGTGGTGGTGTTCGAGGCGGCGAGCGGTCCGGGCGGCCAGATCCGCCTGACGGCACAGAGCGAACGCCGGCGCGAAATGATGAGCATCATCGACTGGCGCATGAGCCAGTGCGAAAAACATGGCGTCACCTTCCGTTTCAACAGCTGGGCCGAGGCGGACACGATCCTTGCCGAAAAACCCGATGTCGTGATCGTCGCGACGGGCGGCCTTCCGCATACGGATGTCCTTTCGAAGGGCAACGAGCTGGTGGTCTCCTCCTGGGATATCATTTCGGGCGATGTGAAACCGGGCACCAACGTCCTTGTCTACGACGATGCCGGCGACCATGCCGGGCTGCAGGCGGCCGAACTCATCGCCAAGGCGGGTGGTAAGGTGGAGATCATGACCCCGGATCGCGCTTTCGCGCCGGAGGTCATGGCGATGAACCTCGTCCCCTATATGCGCGCATTGCAAAAGCTCGACACGACCTTCACCGTCACCTACCGGCTGGAAGCGGCGGAAAGGAGCGGCAACCAGCTCATCGCCTATGTCGGCAGCGATTATGGCGGCGTCGCCCGGGAGCGCGTGGTCGATCAGATCGTGGTCAACCACGGCACCATTCCGCTGGACGAACTCTATTTCGAGCTGAAGCCCGGCTCGCGGAACCTCGGCGAGGTCTCCTATGACGCGCTGCTTACCGGCACGCCGCAGACCATCGCGCGCAATGCGGACGGCGCCTATCAACTCTTCCGGATCGGCGATGCGGTCGCCGCCCGCAACACGCATGCGGCGATCTATGATGCACTGCGTCTTGCCAAGGATATCTGAGATCACCCTTGTGCCTGCCGGCGCCTTGCGAACGCGTCCGGCGCGGAAGATCGCTTTGCGTTCCGGCCCGGCAGGGCAAACCGGTTGACATCGCGCTTTGCCGGTGTCTTCTTCCTGTCCGTGATGCCGAAGCAGTAGAGCTGCGGGTACCGCCATCGTCTGCATTTCCTGGAAGAGCAGACGAAGCAGAAGAGTTTGGAACCGTTGAATGCCGGCAGTCATCGTCGTCAATCGTATGATGGAATTCTTTTCCAGCCTGGCCCTCGGCTAGCGGCGAGCGCTGTTCTGTATCCCTTGGCGGGATGAATACATCAAAAGTCGGAATCTGTTCGTTGGGAAAGTGCCGGTGTCGTCGCCTGTCGCATTGGCCGCAGCCAGTTCCGACTTTTCGCTCCGTGTCCTCGTCTGGTGCTCTGTCGCCGCTGCGAGGCGACTTGAACACTTGATCTGAAATCACCGAAAAGGAGGGGACAGGAAACGCATCGATCTCCTGGCGCGTCTCAAGGCTGTCGAAGGCAATGATCTCTACAGAGGCAAGCGGATCGGCTCCCTCAGCGCTTACATGAGCGATGAGCAGCTTGATAAGCACATCCGCGATATCGAGGACCGGATGCATGCGAACCGGCCGCGGCCGGAGTGACCGCCTGTCGTGCAGCCTTGATAAACACAGGGTGATCGGGTGGCGATGTCGCCCGATTGCCTCGCTTGCGAGGCGCCTTGCGGCATGTCTGCCGGTGACGAATCATATAACAGGGGAATTACAGTCAACTTTTATGCGGCAACGGCAGCATTTCGCATCGCACTTTCGGCTGCCCGGAGAGACCATGTCCCATTCATCGTCCGACGTTACAGGATCGCCCGTCACGCTTGCCGGTGCGACATTCACGGATATGAAACTCGGCACGGGCGACCAGCCGCACCGGATCTTCCTCTACCGCCCGCCAAGACCGGCTCCGCCTGAAGGCTGGCCGGTGCTCTACATGACGGACGGCAATGCCTGCTTTGCGACGGCCGTCGATGCGCAGAAGGTGCAGATGTCCTATCCGAGCGGCACGAACGTTTGCGACGGTGTGATCGTGGCGATCGGCTATCCCACCGACGATGCTTACGACCCATTCCGCCGTTCCTGGGATCTCAGCCCGCCGCCCGGCCGGACCTATCCGCCGTTCTTTCCCGATACGCCTGACGTCAAGACCGGTGGCGGCGACGGCTTTCTCTCCGCGATCGAGGACGAGGTGAAGCCCTGGCTCGAGCGGCAGGTGCCGATCGACCGGTCTCGCCAGGCGCTTTTCGGTCATTCCTTCGGGGGGCTGTTCGTGCTCCATGCGCTCTTTACCAGGCCGCATGCGTATCGGCGCTGGATCGCAGCAAGCCCGGCGATCTACTGGGAGGATGCGGCCATTCTGGCGACGGAGCAGGCGTTTCTGGAGCGTTCCCACGTGCCCCCGGGCATCGAACTGCATCTTTCCGCCGGGCAATATGAAAGCGAGACGCGCATCGCCCCCTTCCACAAGGGTCGGCCCGACGAGGTGCAGAGACAGGCCCGTGCTCTTGAAACCAGAACGGTGGAACTGGCCCGGACGATGGCGGAACGTTGGCAGGCGTCCCCGGGTCTCGCCGGTGTTGCCCGTTTCGAGGAATATGCCGGCGAGAACCATATGTCCGTTCTGCCTGTTGCCCTGAACCGTGCCGTCCAGATCGCCTTCCGGCAGGAGACATAGCTCCGGCTTGGAGAGTGCTCGTTGGATGTGATGCGCGGTCGGCAGCCGGGCGGAAGAACCCCGCGCGCCGAAGCGCGCGGGGCAAAGATCAACGGGAGTTCTGCAGCCAGAAGTCCTGCCAGTCCTGCAGCTTGGCAAAATCGTCCTGGCTCGTTTCGGAGTGGTTGACGTAGAGCTTGTCGACATGGCTCGCGATGCCGGAGACTTCGCTCTCGGGCATCTTGGCCTCCGTATTCGTCGAGATCTTGCCGTCGCCGAGCTGCGGGGCCATGCCTTCCTCGGTCATCATGAAGCGGGCGAAGAGCTTTGCGGTGTTCGGGCTCTTCGTGCCGGCGGCGATGACGGCGACGCGCGGCGTCAGCTGGCCGATCCACGGCTTCATCTCCTTGCAGATGCCCATGCCGTAGCCGTCCTTCTTGGCGTCGCGGAAGATCGCGACGGAAAGGAAGCCGATCGGTGGCTTTTCCTCCTTCGCGCCGACGATCGGGCCGACATCGGTGTCGCTGCGCGTGACCTTCGGCTGGTTCCTGGCGAGACGCTTGACCCATTCGGCCGTTGCGCTGGCCTCGTCGGTCGTCAGCTCCTCGCCGAACTGAGCCTTGTAGGCCTCGCGCATCGCGGCGTCTTCGTGTGTCGCGAGCTGGTTGAACCAGAACATCGTCTCGTTGCGCAGCAGCGGATCGGGAATGGCGACGCGGCCCTTCCACTCCTCCGTCGTCAGCGCCCAGAGATTGTCGACCGGGCAGGTCTCGCCGTTGACGTCGGTGTTGTAGGCGAAGACCCAGGGATTGTTGCTGGTGATCGCCGGGCTCTGGTAGGCGGCCGGGATCTTGTCCTTGAGATCAGGCGCGAGCCAGGAGATGCCGAAGCCTTGCGGCAGGATCTGGCTGGTCACCGACGGCAGGTTGCTCATGTTGAAGACGTCGGTGCGTACGTTGCCGGCGGCCGCTTCCCGGGCGATGATCTGTTCCTGATCCTGGCCGCTCATCTTCACGCCCGTCGCCTTCAGGCCGTATTTCGCCGAGAAATTCTCGGCCATGCTGACGATCTTGCCGGTCGCGTCGATGACCGTGATCGGCTCTTCCTTCTTGGCGGCCTCGATCAGCGCCTCCAGCGAATAGTTGCTGTCGGGAATGCCGATCTGCTTGGCCTCCTGGGCCATGGCGCCCGTCAGGCCCATGGCCAGGACGGATGCGCTCGTGAACAGGCTGATCAATGTCTTAGGCATCATTTCCTCCGTTGCCTTGATGGCGCATGCCCTGTCAGAGGGCGATGCGATTCCTGTTCCGGTCGAAAAGGTGCAGATGCTGCCTTTCGACCCAGAAATGGGTGGTCTCGCCCGCGGCCTTGCGCGGGTTTTCGGTCGCGATCGCGAAGAAGCGGCTGCCATCGACATCGAGCTCGACAATCCAGCTGCCGCCGGTGGGCACGATGTCGACGATGGTTCCCAGGCCGGCGGCGCAGCGTGCTGCCTCCGCCGCGTCGAGGTCGCCAAGGCGCACCGCCTCCGGCCGGATGCCGGCCGAGGCGACCTGGGTGCCATCGACTGAGAAATGCGCGAGAAGCCGATCGACCCAGCCATGCAGCGGGCCGGATTGCGCCTCGCCGCGCTCGACGATGTTGATCGGCAGGCTGCCGACGAATTCCGCGACGAAGCGGTTTGCGGGGCGCTCGTAGATGTCGTCGGGCGTGCCGACCTGCTGCAATTCGCCATCGCTCATCACGGCGATGGTCGTCGCCAACGTCATCGCTTCCCACTGGTCGTGGGTGACGAAGACGATGGTGGAGCCGGCCTCTGCGTGGATGCGTTTCAGTTCCGCGCGCATTTCCAGCCGCAGCTTGGCGTCGAGGTTGGAAAGCGGTTCGTCGAGCAGGATGACGGACGGGTTCAGCGCCAGCATGCGGGCAAGCGCGACGCGCTGCTGCTGGCCGCCGGAAAGCTCCGCCGGGTAGCGGGAGGCATAGCGGGCGATGCCAAGTTTGGTCATCACCCGGTCGACGGTGGCGTCGCGCTCGGCGGCAGGCGTCTTGCGCAGCTTCAGGCCGAAGGCGACGTTCTCGCGGATCGTCATGTGCGGCCAGAGGGCGTAGTTCTGGAAGACGAGGCCCATGTTGCGCTTTTCCGGCACGGTGAAGACGCCGTCGGCAACGGAGACGATCGGCGCGCCGTCGACGAGGATGCGGCCGCCCGTCGGGTGTTCGAGGCCGGCGATCATGCGCAGCGTCGTCGTCTTGCCGCAGCCGGAAGGGCCGAGCAGGCAGAGGAATTCCGACTTGCCGATTTCCATGCTCAGATCGCCGATGGCGGCGGGGCCGCCGCGGCCATAGGTCTTGCGGATATTTTCCAAGGTTATGCTGGACATTACTTGCTTCCCATGCCGTCTGAGAGGTTGGCCCGGCCGATCTTCTGGACGAGCATCGTGCCGGTGAAGGCGACGACGCAGAGCATCAGGACGACCGCATTGGCAGCCTGGCTGTAGCCGTAGTCGACGAGGCGGATTGCGTAGGTGGTGAGCAGGTCCGTGCCGGGAACGGCAAGGACGACGACGAGGCTGAGCCCCTTGATGCCGGAAATGAAGGGCAGGAGGATCGCCGAGACGAGGGCGCCGCGCTGGATCGGCAGCACGATGGAGCGCATACGGCGCAGCCAGCCGGCGCCGACGATCTGGCCGGCCTCTTCCGGCTCGCGGCCGAGCTGCATCATCGAGGCGATGCCGGCGCGTGAGGCGAAGGGCATCTGGTCCGCGAGGATCGCCAGCACGAGGATGATCGGCGTGCCGTAGAGCGCCGGCAGCGGCGGGCGGGCAACGGCGAACATCGAGAGATAGGCGGCGGCAAAGGCGATGCCCGGCACAAGATAGGGCAGGAAGGTGATTTGCCGCAACGCGACGGAGACGAAGCGGACGGGCGAGCGCACGACGGCATAGCCGACGAGGAGGCCGAGCACGCCGGCGCCGAGAGCGGCAAGGCCCACCATCCACACCGTGTTCCACAACGCCAGCCAGAATTCGCCCGTCAGGAGAATGCCCTGGCGCAGCGCGGTCGTACCGAGATCGGTGCCGATCCAGTAGTCGAGCGTGAAATTGTCGAGGCTGAAAGCGCCCGGCACCCGCATGACCGTCGTCAGCGCCAGCGCGAGAAGCGGAATGCCGGCGCTGAAGGCGAAGACGGCAAGCGCCCAGAGGAAGGCCGGCGTCCGCCACTTGCCGAGCGGCGTGGCGCGCACCATCGCGCCCTTGGAGCCGATGGTGACAAAGCGCTTTGCTTCCTTCAGCAGGCGCATATCGATGAGGATGGAGAAGACGCCGAGCAGCACGATGACGCCGGCAAGCACGGCGGAAGCACCGGCCTGGCTGGTCGAAATCGCCCGGAACAGGGAGGTCGCGAGCACGTCGAAGCCTACCGGCACGCCGAGCACATAGGCGACACCGAAATCGCCGAGGCACTTGGCGAAGATCAGCGTGGCGGCCGAAATGAGCGAGGGCAGCATCAGCGGCAGGATGATCTTGCGCGCCACGTCGAGCGGGCTGGCACCGAGACTGCGGGCGGAATCCTCCAGCTGCGTATCGAACTGCTTCAGCGCATTGCCGAAGAGGAGGATGACGAAGGGCGCATAGTGCAGGGCGAGGATGACTGCGATCGGCAGGGCGCCGTAAGCCAGCCAATCCGGCGGGGTGACGCCGAAGGTCTCCATCCAGCCGGGAAGCCCGCCCGTCGTGCGATTCTTGAAAAGGGTCAGCCAGGCGAGCGCGAAGGTCCAGGACGGCAGCATGTAGGGGACAAGCAGGGCCGTCGAGAGCCACTTCTTGCCGATGAGGTCGGTGCGAGCGAGCAGCCAGCCGATTGGCCCGCCGACGAGGAAAGCGATGGCGATGGCACCGGCGGAGATGATCGCCGTATTGGCGAGCGGCCACCAGAAGAGATCCTGCGCGATGGGCGAGAGGAGGACGCGGTTGAGGTAGTAGAGCGTGAACGTCCCGAGCTGCTGCCCGGTGCGCGCGGTATCGGCGAAATGCACCGTTACGGCGTCCGCGAGCAGAAGCAGGACGGGCGCGAGGATGAGATAGGCGAAGACAGCGACCAGGGCGAGGCCGAGCAGCAGCGTCGGATCCGCGCTGTTGACGCGGATGAGGTAGGAGAAGCGTCTCCAGGGCGAGGCCGGCTCAGGACGTAAACGGTCCTCCGGCAAAGGGATTTGCAGGGTCATAGGCTCAACTTTGCGTTCGGAACGAAAAGGGTTGGGGGCGTGTCAGTCCGGGAGGGCGCCGACCGCGGCGATGACATCGCGGACCGCCTGCCAGGCCGTGTCGTAGCGGAGCGGCAGGAACCGTTCGTCGCCGTTGAAGGCTGCCGTCATTTCCGGCGGGAAGCGGAAGGCGAAGAAACAGGCCGTCAGCTTCTTCGCCAGCGCTGGATCGAGGTCATGAGCGTGGGCGAAGGACGATGTCGGGAACAGCGGGCTCTGATAGAGGACCCGCAGGGCATGGCGATCCACCGCGCCGCGCTCCTCCAGCCGTTCGAGCACGTCGGAGGCGACGGCCGCCATGTCGTAGTCGCCGGAAAGCACACCCATCACCGACTTGTCGTGCGCGCCGGAGAGGATCGGCTTATAGTCGGTATCGGGTACCAGCCCTTCGACGGGAAAGAGCGCGCGGGGCGCGAGATTGCCGGAGTTCGACGCCGCGGAAACATGGGCGACGCGTTTGCCCTTGAGATCCGCGAGCGTCTGGTAGGGCGAATCCGCTCGCACGATGGCGACCAGATGATAGCCGCGCAACGCCCCGTTCTCGCCTTTGCCGGCGAAGGGAACCGCCCCCGCCTTGTTGACGGCTTCCACCGTCGGGCCGGTGGAGAAGCCCGCGAAATGCAGGCGACCGGCGCGCATCGCGCTGATTTCGGCCGCGCTCGACTGCACGGGGTAATAGACGATCTGGCGATCGAGACAGTGCGACAGGTGCTGTGTGAAAGGCCGGAACAGTTGCGCATAGACCGCCGGATCCTCGATGGGGGCGAAGGCCCAGACGAGCGTATCGGGATTGCGCCACTTGGCCGGATCCGCCGGCAGGTCTGCCACGAGATCGCCATCGGCATCGCAATAGGCCTCGTCCAGACCGGAACTCTGCTGGCACGGTTCGGCGCGGGCCGCCATGCCGCCGCCCGACAGCAGGCCGACCAGCATCATGCAGGCCGCTATGGCGCTGTAGCGTTTCATTTTATCCTCCCGAAGGTTTTTACCGTCTCGCGTTCGGCAAAGCCCTTGCTATAGGATGAGGGAATAATCCAAAGTTCCTGTCAGAGTCCTGTCAGCATCATGCGCATCCTGGTCATCGAAGATTCCATCGACATCGCCGAGGCGATCGACGCGAAACTGTCGCGGGCTGGCCACCATGTCACGCTGGCCGAAGACGGTATCTCCGGCGAGGAGCTTGCCATCCACGGCGAATTCGATGTGGTGGTGCTCGACATCAACCTGCCGGGGCGCAGCGGTTTCGACGTGATGGCGCATATGCGCGGCCGCAACTCCCCGACGCCCGTGCTCGTCATCACCGCCCGCAACCAGCTGGACGACAAGATCAGCCTGCTCGATCTCGGCGCCGACGACTATATCGTCAAGCCGTTCGATCTCGGCGAGCTGGAGGCGCGGCTGCGCGCCGTCACGCGGCGGCACCAGGGCCTTGCCAAGTCGCTTGTCCGGATTGGTACGCTTGAAGTGGACATGTCCGCCCGGGCGGCGCGGGTCGCCGGGCGGCTGCTCGAACTGGGGCGCCGCGAGTTCGAGGTGCTGGAGGTGCTTGCGGCCCACGCCGGCAGTACGGTGAGCAAGGACCGGCTCTACATGAAACTCTTCGGCCATGACGACGTGGGCACGCCCAATGCCGTGGAACTGTTGGTCTCGCGCGTTCGAAAGAAGCTGGAATCGAGCGACGTGGAGATCGTCACGCATCGCGGCGCCGGTTACGTGCTGCGCAGCAAGGCCGGCACGGTGACCTGATGGCACGACTGTCGATCGAGCGCCGGCTGCTGATCACGACTGCCTGCCTCTTCCTGGTCATCGGCAGCGTCCTGGCGCTGACGGTGCGTGCCTATGCGCGGCGGGCCGCCGACGAGGCGTTCGACCGGGTGCTGACGGCCTCGGCCCTCTCGATTGCCGACACGGTCGCCATAGAGGAGGGTGCCGTCGCCGTCGACATTCCCTATTCGGCCTTCGCTATCCTCGGCACGTCCCGTCTCAACCGGGTCTTCTACCGGATCACCGCACCGGATGGCAGCCTGGTGACCGGCTCGCCGACGCTCGGCCTCGACATACCCGCGAACCCGAACGAGACGCTGCACCTGCACGACGCTATCTATCGCGGTGAGCCGGTGCGCATCGCCGCCGTGCAGCGCTACCGCGCCGACACGGTCACCGGAACGGGCGGCTGGATCGGCATCCAGGTGGCCGAGACGCGGGAGGCCCGCCGGGAGCTGGCAGGGCAGCTGACGCTGAACGGCATGCTGCCGGCGGTGGCGATCGCGCTGCTTGCCTGCGGCCTCATCCTCGCCTCGGTGCGCTCGGCCTTCTCGCCGCTGCGCCTCATCGAAAGCAATCTCAGGGCCCGTCGTCCGTCCGATCTCAGCCGCATTGAGACCGAAGTTCCGGCCGAGGTCTCGGCGCTCGTTTCCGCACTCAACGACTTCATGGACCGGCTGGGTTCGGTGCTTGACGGCGTCAAGCGCGTGACGGCGGACGCGGCCCACCAGCTGAGGACCCCGCTTGCAGCCATCCAGGCGCAGGCCGAGGTGGCGCTGGAAGAGGCGGCCGGCGAGCGGGTGAAGCGGCGCCTGACGCGCATCCACCACAATGCGCGCGAGGCGGGCCTCCTGGCCAACCAGCTGCTCTCCGACGCGACGACGCTGCACCGCCTTGAAACGCAGGAGCGGGAGGCTGTCGATGTCGGGCAGTCGGTGCAGGACGCGCTGCAGATGCTTCGGGCGGAGAGTGCCTATGCCGGGCTGATGCAGTCGCTTGCCCTTCACATGGAGGGCAGTGCCCTGCGCGTCATGGCCGAACCCGTGGTGCTGCGGGAAATGGTACGCAATATTGTCGAGAATGCCTTCATCCACGCGCCGGGCCCGACGCTCATGCGGCTCTTCGAGCGGCAGGGGCAGGCCGTGCTGCAGGTCATGGATCGGGGGCCGGGCATACCGGATAGTGCCAAGGGCCGGGTGTTCCAGCGCTTCGTGCGCGCCGATCACCGGTCTGCCGGCTCAGGCCTTGGCCTGGCGATTGCGAAGGACGTGGCGGTTGCCTTTGGCGGCGCGATCGCGGTGGCCGACCGTGAGGGCGGCGGGCTTGTCGTCGAGGTCGTTCTGCCGGTCATTCGGGAAAGGACGGAATGATGCGGCTTTTTCCTGAGGGCCTTCGGTTGCGGAACGTCGGCGCCCTTCTCCTTCTCATGGCCTTGGTGATGCCGGGTTTCGCGGCGGCGCAGGAGCGCACGCTGCGGCTGGCCGGTGTCGTTTCCGAGGTGCGCATGGCGCCGTTGATCGTCTCGCTCTCGGTGAACCTGCCCGGCACGCGGCTCGTCTACAGCCGGCTCTCCTCCGCGCAGATCGCTGCAGCCGCCCGCCGCCCGCGGGATGTGCCGTTCGACATCGCCTTCCTGTCCTCGCCCGATGTCGCCGTTTCCATCGCCAACGAGGGTTATGCCGTGCCCGACGAGGCGGCCGGCGCAATGGCCGGTGTGCAGTGGCGCAACGAGGTCTTTGGCTTCTGGTCCGATCCTGCCGTGATCGTCGTGCGCAAGGCGGCATTCGAGAACCGCGTGCCGCGCACCCGTATCGAACTGGTGCGCTCGCTCGAGCAGAACAGCGGTCGATTTGCCCGCCGCGTCGGCGTCGTCAATGTCGGCATTGACGATATCGGCTACCTGCTCGCCTCGCAGGATTCGATCCGGACCTCGCTCTATTGGCGGCTGATCCGGGCGCTCGGCGGGGCGAAGGCAAGGATCTATGACACGACGGACGATCTCCTGGAGGCGTTGCAGGCTGGTGATCTCGACGTTGCCTATAACGTGCCGCTTTCGGCCCTGCGATCCGGCGGCGACCTGCCCGAGGGCATGGAGGTTCTCGTCCCGCAGGATTATGTGCTCGCCGTTCCGTGGACGGTGCTGATGCCAAAGGGGGCTGCGAACCTGCGCGAGGCCCGCATCTTGCTGCACATGCTGCTGGCGCCGGAGGGTCAGACGGCACTTTCCTCCGCAGGCTTTTCGCTCCCGCGGCAGCCTGCGGGTTTCGAGGGGCTGCAGAAGATCGAGCTTGGGCCGGAGCTTCTGGTCTTCCGTGACATGATCAAGCGCAGCCGGTTTCTTGATGCCTGGTTCCAGATGGTCGTCGGCTGAGGGCGCGCCTTTGACATGGTGGGCAACTCGTCATAGGTTTCGCCCCCATTTTCCGATGCTTTGGCGGCAAGAACCCTGAAAACGACCAAGAAGACCAAGGCGCAGAAGAGCCGCAGGCCCAAGACCCTTCTGCAGAAGCTGGCGGCTACCCCCGAAAAGCTGTTTTCGGGGGCGTTTCGCCAGCAATATGCTGCCTTGTGTTTCCGCAATGCGCCTGAAGGCCCCGGGATCGAAGTCCTCGTGGTGACCTCGCGCGATACCGGCCGCTGGATCATTCCCAAGGGCTGGCCGATGAAGGACAGGAAACCCTATGAGGCGGCCGCGATCGAAGCCTTCCAGGAGGCGGGCATTCGGGGAAAAGTCCACAAGAAACCGGTCGGCAGTTATACCTATCTGAAACTGCTCGACGACGGCGACGTGGCGCCCTGCATCGTCGATGTGTTCCAGATCGAAGCCACCGAACTTGCCACGAAATTCAAGGAAAAAGGCGAGCGCCGGCTTGCCTGGGTCAGCCCGGACGAGGCGGCGCGTCGCGTGCGCGAAATCGAACTCAAGTCGCTGCTGGTGGAGTTCAAGCCCCGCTGAGGCCACCTTTCGCGGGACTAGCGTCATGCCGATGCAGGCGCAAGCCTTCTTGCAATGTCGAAGAAGGCGTTGACCAGTTTGCCGTTGGCACGCTCGCGCAGACAGATAAGGGCCTCGTCCATCAGCATTTCCGGCGCGTCGATGGGTATCGGGACGAGGCGGTTATCCTGCCCGAACTCGGCGGAGGAGACGAAGCCGACCCCGCCGCCCGCCGCCACGATCTCACGGACCGCCTCCCGGCCTTCCGCCTCGATGAGCGGCGTCAGCGACACGCCGCAGACGGCGGCCATCGCCTCCAGCTTCTGGCGGGTCTTGGAGCCGCGCTCGCGCATGACGAGAGGATGCGTCGCCAGTTCCGGGAATGTCACGGTCCTCTGGCCGGCGAGGGGATAGTCGCGGCTGGCAAAGGCGATGATCGGCGTCGAATTGAGCTTCAGGATCTCGAAGTCGCTGGATTGCGGCACCTCGCCGAGCACGCCGATATCCGCCTCATAGGCGTGCAGGCTGGTGATGACCGTCTCGGTGTTGCCGGCGTCGATCGAGACCTGCACGGTCGGATAGGCTCGACGGAAGGCCGCGAGGATGTGCAGGAGATGGTGGGCGGCATCGGCGACGATGCGCAGCTTGCCCGCCCGGAGCGCGCGGGATTCCGACAGCAGGTCGAGCGCCTGCTGCTCCACGTCGAACATGCGCCGCGTGACTTCCAGAAGCTGCTGGCCGGCGTGGGTCAGCGTTACCTGCTTCTTGTTCCGGTTGAAGAGCAGGACGTCGTATTCCTCCTCCAGCTTGCGCACCTGATCGGAAACGGCCGGCTGGGTCAGGAACAGTGCTTCCGCTGCACGCGAAAAGCCGCCGTGGATGGCAACGTTATGAAAGGCACGAAGCTGGACATAGCGCATGCGGCGCCCCCCATTGATAGATTGAATCTATGCTTTCATTAATGCGAACGATTTGATTTATGTAAAGCCGCGACGGATAGTTTTCGGATTTCCATTCTCTTGCGGAGCACGCCCATGAGTCTGCCGGCCGTCGCCCTCGAACTTGCCGCCGCCACCGTTCTTCTGCTCTACGCCGTCAGCCTGGTGAAGACCGGCGTCGAGGCGGCCTCGGGTGATCTCGTGGCACGCAGTGTCGGTGGAGGCGGCAGCCGGCTGCGGGCGGCGCTTTATGGATGTCTCGTCGCCATCGGCCTGCAGAGCTCCACGGCGGTCGCCATGCTCGCGGCCGGCTTTGCCATCAGCGGTGCGCTGGCGCTCGATGTCGGGCTCGCGGTGCTGCTCGGGGCGGATCTCGGCTCGGCGCTGGTGGTCAAGATCCTGTCCTTCGACCTTCATTGGCTTGCGCCACTGCTCATTGCCGCCGGCGGGCTGCTGCATCTGAAGGCGCGAAAGCGCAAGACTGTCGAAGCCGGTCGCGCCGTGCTGGGTATCGGCCTCCTGCTCCTGTCGCTGCAGATGATCGGCCATGCGACGGCGCCACTGGCGCAAGGCCCGCTGCTGCCCTCCGCCATCGCCTTCATCGGCAAGGACGGACTGACAGTGATGATCCTTGCCGCGCTCTTCACCTGGGTGCTGCATTCCAGCGTCGCTGCCATTCTTCTCATTCTCACCTTCGCGGCCAGGGGCATCGTGCCGATCGATGTCGGCATACCGCTTGTCCTCGGTGTCAATCTCGGCGGCGGGCTCATTGCGCTCTGGCTGACGCGCGGCCTGCCGGTCGAGGGACGGCGCCTGCCGCTCGGCAATCTGTTCTTCCGCGCGCTGTTCAGCGTGGCGATCTTCACGCTGTTTTCGCTGGATGTACCCTTTGCATGGCTGCCGGGCGACACCGCTGCCGGCAAGCTGGTCAACCTGCATGTGCTGTTCAATGCTGCGCTGGTTGCCGTCGGGCTCGTCACCTGTGGCTCGATGGCGCGCCTGGTTCGACTGCTGACGCCAGAGGTGGCGCGGGAGGGCGACTTTACCGCCCATGCCAGCGCGCTGGACCGTGCGCTAATCGACAAGCCGGCGCAGGCTCTGGCGGCTGCGGCGCGCGAGGTGTTGTACATGGGCAACCTCATTACCCGTATGCTGGAACCGGTGATGACGGTGATCGAGGCACCGACGCCCGAAGCCGTAAAGGCGCTCCGCCGCATCGATGGCGATATCCACCGGGCTCACAGCGAGATCAAGCTCTATATCGCTACGGTCAACCGCGGTGTGCTGACGGAAGAACAGTCTGCTCGCGGCATCGAGCTTACCGAAGCGGCAATCCATCTTGAATATGCCGGTGATGTGGTGGCGAAGAGCCTGTTGCAGATGGCGGAGGAACGGCTTGCCGGAGCGGGTGCCTTCTCGCAGGAGGGCTGGCGCGAGCTGACGCTGCTGCATGCTGCGGTGTTTTCGAATGTCCGGCTTGCGGCCAATCTGCTTGTCTCGCCGGACCCGGTCATTGCTCGTGAGATGGTGCGGCAGAAGGAGCACGTGCGCCGTCTCGTCGAGGAGAGCAGCAAGAGCCATCTGGAGCGGCTGCGCCAGGGCATAGGCGCGAGCATCCAGTCCAGCGACATGCATCTGGAGATCGTGCGTGCGCTGAAGGAGGTCAATTCTCTGGTCACGACCATGGCCTATCCGCGCCTGCGCGAGACGGGAGACCTCCTGGAAAGCCGTCTGATCCCTGCTGCCTGAAAGGCATAAATTTAATCGATGGATTGATACAAAAGAACGATTTTACAGATATGTGTTTCCACCGCATTGTCACATCCGGAAAAGCCAAATGCGAGGACGGACCATGCCCAACACCGCTTCTGACAGAACCATCGCACCGCTGGAGACGCCACGGCTCGGCGAGCCCTATCTCCTGACACCCGGCCCGCTGACGACGGCTTACGAAGTCAAGGAAGCCATGCTGCGGGACTGGGGCTCCTGGGATGGCGACTTCCGCGCCATGACGGCGGACCTGCGCCGCCAGCTGCTCGAGATCGCCGGCGATACGGCCGGTGAATTCGACTGCGTGCCGATGCAGGGCAGCGGCTCGTTCTCGGTGGAGGCGATGCTCGCCAGCTTCGTGCCGAAGGACGGCAAGGTGCTGGTGCTGAGCAACGGTGCCTATGGCAAGCGTATCGCCCAGACGCTCTCCTATCTCGGCCGCGACCATGCCGTCATCGACAAGGGTGACTACATGCCACCGCGCGGTGTCGAAGTCGCCGCGGCGTTGGATGCCGACCCCGCCATCAGCCATGTCGTCGTCGTTCATTGCGAAACCAGTTCGGGCATCCTCAATCCGCTGAAGGAAATCTCCGACACCGTCTACGCCCGTGGTCGCAAGCTTCTCGTGGATTCCATGAGCGCCTTCGGTGCGGTGCCGGCCAGCCTTTCCGATTTCCGCTACGAGGCGATCGTCTCCTCGGCCAACAAATGTATCGAGGGCGTACCGGGCTTCGGCTTCGTCATCGCCCGCAAGAGCGAACTTGAGGCCGCCAAGGGCCGCAGCCATTCGCTGAGCCTCGATATGCATGCCCAGTGGGACTACATGAACAAGACCGGCCAGTGGCGCTTCACGCCGCCGACCCATGTCGTCGCCGCGTTCCTGGAGGCGTTGCGCATTCACCGCGAAGAAGGTGGGGTTGCCGCCCGCGGCGCGCGCTATGCCCGCAACCGTGACGTCATGGTGGCAGGCATGCGCGAGGCCGGCTTCGAGACACTGCTCGCCGACCAGTGGCTCTCGCCCATTATCGTCACCTTCTTCAGCCCGGCCCACCCGGCCTTCGCTTTTGACCGCTTCTATGAACTGATGAAGGAGAAGGGCTTCATCATCTATCCCGGCAAGCTGACGGTGGTCGACAGTTTCCGTGTCGGCTGCATCGGCCGCATGGACGAGCATGTCATGCGCCGTGTGGTGGACGCCGCCCGCACGTCCCTTGCCGAAATGGGCGTCGATAGCGCCGCCCCGCCGGCCATCGCCCTTGAAGAACGCAGCCGCCTGGCGGCCTAACGAGAATGGAATCCCCGATGAACCAGATGTCCAAGATCACCGTCACCGCCAACCGCCGCACCTATCCCTGGCCGAATGTCCCGGCCATCGCCATCTGCCTCGACGGCTGCGAGCCGGCCTATCTCGACGAGGCCATCAAGGCCGGGCTGATGCCGACGCTCAAGCGTATCCGCAAGACAGGTACGGAGCGCACCGCGCTCAGCGTCATCCCGAGCTTCACCAACCCGAACAATCTCTCCATCGCCACCGGCCGCCCGCCGGCGATCCACGGTATTTGCGGCAACTATCTCTATGAGCCCGCGACCGGTAAAGAGGTGATGATGAACGACCCGCGGTTCCTGCGCGCGCCGACCGTCTTCAAGGCTTTTTATGATGCCGGCGCCAAGGTCGCCGTGGTGACGGCGAAGGACAAGCTGCGGGCGCTGCTCGGTCATGGCCTGAAGTTCGACGAGGGCCGCGCCGTCTGCTTCTCTTCGGAAAAGTCCGACACGTCTACCAAGGCGGAACACGGCATCGACAACGCCTCGGCCTGGCTTGGCCTGCCGGTGCCGGAGGTCTATTCCGCCGACCTCTCGGAATTCGTCTTCGCCGCGGGCGTGAAGCTCCTCAAGGAGTTCCGCCCCGACGTCATGTACCTGACCACGACCGACTACGTGCAGCACAAATATGCGCCGGGCGTGCCGGAGGCCAATTCCTTCTACGAGATGTTCGACAAGTACCTGACCGAACTCGACGCGCTCGGCGCGGCGATCGTCGTCACGGCCGACCATGGCATGAAGCCGAAGCACAAGACGGACGGCACACCCGACGTCGTCTATGTGCAGGACCTGCTCGACGAATGGCTCGGCAAGGACGCCGCCCGCGTCATCCTGCCGATCACCGACCCCTATGTCGTGCACCACGGCGCGCTCGGCTCCTTCGCCACCGCCTATCTGCCTGAAATGGCCGACAAGGAGGAGATCATCGAGCGGCTGAAGGCGATCGAGGGCATCGACGTCGTTCTGTCGCGGCCGGAAGCCTGCGTTCGCTTCGAGCTGCCGGATGATCGCATCGGCGACATCGTGCTCGTCTCCTCGGAAAACAAGACGCTCGGCACCAGCGAGCACCGGCACGATCTTGCCGCGCTCAACGAACCGCTGCGCTCGCATGGCGGCCTCACGGAACAGGAAGTACCCTTCATCGCCAACCGCACGCTGCCGGAACTCATTTCTGCCGGCACGCTGCGCAATTTCGACGCCTTCTACTACGCGCTCGTCGCCGCCGCGCAGCCGGCGCATTGAGGAGGGGGCGATGACCAAAGTGGAAACGACATTCGCGATCCGCCATGAGCCCATGCGGATCGCCGGCAAGAAGGTCGATACCGAGGGGCGGGTCGAGGTGCATTACCCCTGGAACGATGCCGTCATCGGCACCGTTCCGGCCGGCAATGCCGAGCATGCCAGAAAGGCCTTCGAGATCGCGGCCGCCTACCAGCCGAAGCTGACGCGCTACGAACGCCAGCGCATTCTCCTGAAGGCGGCCGAGCTGCTCGTCGCCCGCAAGGAGGAAATTTCCGATCTCATCACGCTGGAACTCGGCATTTCCAAGCAGGATTCGCTCTACGAAGTGGGCCGCGCCTTCGATGTGCTGACGCTGTCCGGCCAGATGTGTATCCATGACGATGGCGAGATTTTTTCCTGCGATCTCACCCCGCACGGCAAGGCGCGAAAGATTTTCACAACGCGCGAGCCGCTGACCGCCATCTCGGCGATCACACCCTTCAACCATCCGCTCAACATGGTGGCGCACAAGGTTGCCCCGGCCGTCGCGACCAACAACTGCGTCGTGCTGAAGCCGACGGAGCTGACGCCGATGACGGCGCTCATCTTCGCCGACATTCTCTATGAGGCTGGTTTGCCACCGGAAATGCTGTCCGTCGTCACCGGCTGGCCCGGCGATATCGGTATGGAGATGATCACCAATCCGAATTTTGACCTGATCACCTTCACCGGCAGCGTGCCCGTCGGCAAGCTGATCGCTGCGCACGCCCATTACAAGCGCCAGATCCTCGAACTCGGCGGCAATGACCCGCTGATCATCCTCAACGATCTCTCCGACGACGATCTCGCCAGGGCGGCCGACCTCGCCGTTGCCGGCGCGACAAAAAATTCCGGCCAGCGCTGCACGGCCGTCAAGCGCATCCTCTGCCAGGAGCGTGTCGCCGATCGTTTCGTGCCGCTGGTGCTGGAGCGGGCGAAGAAGCTGAAGTTCGGCGATCCCATGGACCGTGCGACGGAACTCGGCACCGTGGTGCACGCCAGGGCCGCCGAAGTCTTCGAGCGCCGGGTGCATCAGGCGGCGGAAGAGGGAGCGGAAATCCTCTACAATCCCGGCCGCAAAGGCGCGCTGCTGCCGCCGATCGTCGTCGACCGCGTCTCCCATGCGAGCGAGCTCGTCATGGAGGAGACCTTTGCGCCGATCATCCCGATCGTCCGTGCACCCGACGATGACGACGCGCTGATCGCGCTCTCCAATTCCACTGCCTTCGGCCTTTCCTCCGGCGTCTGCACCAACGATTTCCGTCGCATGCAGAAATACATCGCGGGGCTGAAGGTCGGTACGGTCAACATCTGGGAAGTGCCGGGTTACCGCATCGAGATGAGCCCGTTCGGCGGCATCAAGGACAGCGGCAACGGCTACAAGGAAGGCGTCATCGAGGCGATGAAGAGCTTTACCAACGTCAAGACCTTCTCCTTGCCGTGGTGATCTGAAGCAATCCCCTGCGGGATCACCCCTTCTGGGAGCCGTTTCGTGCGGCTCCCTTTTTTGTTGCCTGCTTTTCTTGCGGAGCGTGCCGATTCCGGCAGCAAGGGGCTTTGAGATGCCCGCTCAAGTGGCAGGTTTGTTATAGTTTTTATCTTCCAAACGATAAGAATAATAAATTTTACTTACCAAAAACCCCTGCCAGAATGCCTCCTGAAGCCGACCACATGAAGGGTGACATCTAGATCGCCCGCCGCGCTTCCCGGATTTTTCCAGGCCTTCAGAGGAGATTTTCAATCATGAACAAACGCACGCTTTTTATGCTTGCCGGTGCCGTTTCCGCCGTGCTTCCGACCCTTGCCGCCGCTGAAACCCAGCTTACGGTCTACACCGCCGTCGAGGCCGTCGACCTTGACCGCTACAAGGCGACCTTCGAAAAGGCCCATCCCGATATCAAGATCAACTGGGTGCGCGATTCCACCGGCGTGATGACGGCCAAGCTTTTGGCCGAAAAGGACAATCCGCAGGCCGACGTCGTCTGGGGGCTTGCCGCGACCTCGCTGCTCCTCCTCAAGACCGAGGGCATGCTGGAAGGCTATGCGCCGAAGGGCGTCGAAGCGCTCGACAAGAAGTTCGTCGACAAGGACAACCCGCCGAGCTGGGTCGGCATGGACGCTTATGTCGCCGCGCTCTGCTACAACACGGTGGAGGGCGAAAAGCTCGGCCTGAAGGCACCGACGAGCTGGGAGGACCTGACAAAGCCCGAATACAAGGGCCATGTCGTGATGCCGAACCCGGCGTCATCGGGCACCGGCTTCCTCGACGTCTCCGGCTGGATGCAGATGTGGGGTGAGGAGAAGGCCTGGTCCTTCATGGACAAGCTGCACGAAAATATCTCGGCCTATACCCATTCCGGCTCGAAGCCCTGCAAGATGGCGGGTGCGGGCGAAGCCGTCATCGGCGTCTCCTTCGAGTTCCCGGGCGCCAAGGCCAAGAGCGCCGGTGCGCCGATCGATATCATCTTCCCCTCGGAGGGCTCCGGCTGGGAGGCCGAGGCGACGGCGATCATCGCGGGTACCGCCAATATCGAGGCGGCCAAGACGCTGGTCGACTGGTCGGTGACCAAGGAGGCCAACGAAATGTACAATGTCGGCTATGCCGTCGTTGCCTATCCCGGGGTCGCAAAGAAGGTCGAGCACCTGCCTGACGACATCGCCTCCAGAATGATCGACAACGATTTCGAATGGGCCGCCAACAACCGGGCCACCGTCCTGAAGGAATGGCAGAAGCGTTACGACGCCAAGTCGGAGCCGAAGAGCTGAGCCGATCGGCCGGGCGGAGCGCTTCTGTGCTCCGCCCTTCGCATTGTCCCGAAATTCCTGAAGCCAGCGGAGCTTGCAGATGAGACATGCCCTGTCGATCGAACCGACGCCCACCAACCTTCCCCGCTCCGCAGATGCCGCGGCCCCCTATCTGGAAGTCGCCGATCTCTGGAAGGCGTATGGTGATTTCGTCGCGTTGCGCGACATTTCGCTCAGCATTGCCAGGGGCGAGTTCATCTGCTTCCTCGGCCCTTCCGGCTGCGGAAAGACGACCCTTCTGAGAGCGATCGCCGGCCTCGACCTGCAATCGCGCGGCACCATCCTGCAGGGCGGCCGCGATATCTCCACCTTGCCGGCTTCCAGCCGCGACTACGGCATCGTCTTCCAGTCCTACGCGCTCTTCCCGAACCTCACCATCGAGCAGAACATTGCCTTCGGCCTGGAAAACACCGGCCGCTCCAAGGCAGCGGTGGCTTCGCGCGTGTCCGAACTCCTGGAAACGGTCGGTCTGTCGGCGCATGGCAAGAAGTATCCGGCCCAGCTTTCGGGTGGCCAGCAGCAGCGCATCGCGCTCGCCCGCGCCATCGCCATTTCGCCCGGCCTGCTGCTGCTCGATGAGCCGCTCTCTGCGCTCGATGCCAAGGTTCGCGTCCATTTGCGTCACGAGATCAAGGCCTTGCAGCGCAAACTCGGTGTCACAACGATCATGGTCACACATGACCAGGAGGAGGCGCTCGCCATGGCCGACCGCATCGTCGTGATGAACCACGGCGTCATCGAGCAAGTTGGCTCGCCCACCGAGATCTACCGCCATCCGAGCACATTGTTCGTCGCCGATTTCATCGGCGAAACCAACCAGTTCCCGGCGCGGGTGCTGAAGGACGGCGAAGTGGAGATCGGCCATTCGGCCTTCTGCTGTTCGACCGAGGGTTTTTCGGCGGGCCACACCGCCACCGCCGTTGTGCGTCCCGTCGACATCATCCCGCACGGTGCGCATGCGCATGCCGTCAACGCGGTCGATCGTCCGGCGACGCCGCAGAACCTCATCGACGCCGAAGTGCAGGAGATGGAGTTTCTCGGCATGTTCTGGCGCACGCGGCTGACGGCACCCAGGCTCGGCGATCGTACGCTGGTCGCCGATTTCTCCGTCAATGCCGTGCGCCGCCTCGGCATCGAAACGGGAGGCGCCATCCAGGTGGAGATCCCGCGCGAGCGTCTGCTGCTCTATCCGAGGAGTGTTTGAGGATGACGATCGCCCTCGAAGCGACCCACCTGCCGCTTGCCGGCAAAAGCCTGCGCCAGCAGACCTCCCGCGACGACCGGATCAAGCTCGGCTTCATGGCCGTCATCGGCCTCTACCTCATCATCGCGCTTGGTGCACCGCTCTTCGTCATGCTGTCGAAGTCGCTGTCGACCTATAATTTCGACCTTGCCGCCTTCGAATTCCAGGTGAGCGACGAGAGCGGCGCGAACTGGGGGCCGGCCGTTACCGCAGCGGACATCAACCGGCAGCTTGGCGCGGTGTCGGAGGCCGAGCTTTCCACCAGCTCGGACGGCCGGCTTGCGGCGACGAAATTCTTCCCGGAGTTCAAGTTCCGCAGCCCCGTGCACTATCGCATCCGCGGCATCACGGATGATGCGGCCTTCCTGGCTGGCTCCACGCTGGAAAAAGGCACGGCGTGGCGTGAATATGATTCCGGCACCTTCCGGCGCGTCGTGCTGCGCCCTGCGCGCAGCCTTGGCCTGGAGAATTTCGCGACCTACTTCTCGACGCCGGCGCTTGCCCAGTCGGTCACTAATTCCGTGCTGATGGCCGCCATCAGCACGGTCGTCACCATTTCCATCGCGTTTGCGCTCGCCTATGGGCTGACGCGAAGCTGCATGCCGCTGAAGGGCCTTTTCCGCGGCATCCTCACCATCCCGATCCTCGTTCCGTCGCTTTTGCCCGGCATCGCGCTCGTCTATCTCTTCGGCAATCAGGGTGTCTTCAAGGACTGGCTGTTCGGTTACTCGATCTATGGCCCGATCGGTATCGTCATCGGCTCCGTCTTTTTCACGCTGCCGCACGCTTTCCTCATCATCCTCACGGCGCTTTCGGTCGCCGATGCGCGACATTACGAGGCGGCCGCCTCGTTGAAGGCGAGCAAATGGCGCACCTTCAAGACCGTCACGGTGCCGGGCGCGCGCTACGGCATCGTCTCGGCCGCCTTCGTCGTCTTCACGCTTGTCATCACGGACTTCGGACTGCCCAAGGTGATCGGCGGGCAATATGGCATGCTCGCCGTCGATATCTACAAGCAGGTCATCGGCCAGCAGAATTTCGAAATGGGGGCGGTTGTCTCCGTCATCCTGCTCGTGCCGGCCGTGCTCGCCTTCGCCGTTGACCGGCGCATGCAGAGGCGGCAGGTGGCGCTGCTATCCGCCCGCGCCGTGCCCTATGCGCCAAAGCCGAATGCCCGGATGGATGCGCTGTGTTTCTCCCTCGCGTGTCTCGTCAGCCTCTTCATCATTGGCATGATCGCCATGTGCCAGATCGCCGCCGTGGTGAAGTTCTGGCCCTATGACCTGACGCTGACGACGAAGAACTTCGCCTTCGATCTGATGGATGGCGGTGGCTGGGCGGCGTATGGCAACTCGATCCGGCTCGCCCTGCTGACGGCGCTTTTCGGCTCGCTCGTCGTTTTCGCCGGCGCCTATATGGTGGAGAAGGCGGACGGCTTCCGGTTCGGCCGCGGTGTCTTCCACTTCCTGGCGATGATGCCGATGGCGGTTCCGGGCATGGTTCTTGGCCTTGCCTACATCTTCTTCTTCAACAATCCCGCCAATCCGCTCAACCCGATCTACGGCACGATGGCGATCCTTGTCGTCTCGACGGTGACGCATTTCTACACGGTTGCGCACCTGACCGCGCTCACTGCGCTGAAGCAGATGGACCCGGAATTCGAATCCGTTGCCGCGTCGCTGAAGCAGCCCTTCCACCGGCTGTTCTTCCGCGTCACGGTGCCCGTCTGCCTGCCGGCGATCCTCAACATCGCGATCTATCTTTTCGTCAACGCGATGACGACGGTCTCGGCGGTGGTCTTCCTCTATTCCACCGACACCAAGCTCGCTTCGGTTGCCGTGCTCAATATGGATGATGCCGGGGATATCGCTCCGGCGGCGGCGATGGGAATGATGATCTTCTACACCAATGTCGCGGCCAAGCTGATTCACGCGCTGATCGCCCGTGGTCTCCTCGCCCGCACGCAGGCCTGGCGATAGCGCAAACGAAACGCGCCCTTCCTCCAGGCGGAGTAAGGGCGCGCGCCGGCTGGAAACCCGCAAGTGACCCCGTCAGGCGACGCGGTACTCCGCCATTGCCCTCTGATCACGACCCGGCTGACGTTGACGCTCCTGTTCCGCCATGCGCGAGCGCTGCGGCGTGCAGCCGTAGCGCTCGCGGTAGGTGCGTGAAAAATGCGAGGCGGTGGAGAAGCCGCAGGCCATGGCGATCTCGATGACGGGCAACGAGGAGGTGAGCAGCAGGAGATGGGCGCGCTCCAGCCGCAGGTCGAGATAGTACCGCGCCGGCGTACGCCCCATCTCCCGCTGGAACAGGCGCTCCATCTGGCGCCGGGAGAGGCCGCTTGCCGGCGACAGGTCGGTCAGCCGCAAGGGCTCGGCAAGGTTGGCCTCCATCTGTGAAATGACCTTGATCAGGAAGGCATTGTCGATCCCGAGCCGGGCCTGCAATGGCAGGCGCTGGCGCTCACCGGTCTGGCGTAACCGCTCGCACAGGGCGATCTCGCAGATGCGGTTGGCGGCATCCGCGCCGAGGTCTGCCATGACGGCGCACAGGAGCATGTCGAAGGGGGCGTTGCCACCGGCGCAGGTATAGAGCCCGCCGTCGATCTCGAAGGCGGTCTGGCAGGCCTTGGCACCGAAAAACCGTTCCGAGAAGTCCGGAAAGTGTTCCCAGTGCACGGCGCAGCGCCGTCCTTCGGCAAGGCCGGCGCGTGCCAGTGGGTAGAGCCCGCCGGCAAAACCTCCGACGACTATCCGGTTGCGGCCACACAGGCGAAGCCAGGCCTCCAGCGCCCGGTCGGGCAATGGCACCCGTCGCCCACCGCAAACGACGACACATCGTGTCTGCCCCGCCCGCAGCATCCCCTCCCGTTCGTCGGCGAGCGATCCGTCCGCCGCAACGCGCATGCCGCAGGATGACAGTGCTGGCCGACCATCCGCTGTGACCGTGCGCCAGCCAAAGACCGGCCTGCCTTCCACGTCATTGGCAAGGCGCAGCACCGTGGCCGCCGCGGAAAACGCCTGCAGCGAGAAACCGTCGAGCAGGTAGAAGGTGAAGGAACGGCCGCATGTGCCTGCGTGTTGCATGGTCTCCTCCTGAGCGGGCTTGGGTTGAGAAAATGCAGAATGAAAGAAAACATTACATTATGCAACATATATGGACATCGTATATGTGGATTTTTCTCGACCGCGATGGAGACGGTGGCGGAACGGACGGATTTAGCCGCATTTTTTCGTCCAGCTTGTCAAAGCGACAAAAATGATCGCAGATAACATCATGTCCGACAGTCAAAGCGCCCGTGCCTTAGCCCCCCGCCGCCACACTGAGATCCTGCGCCGCCTCGCGGCAGATGGAACGGTCGGTATCACCGAACTCGCCGAATTCTTCGATGTGTCGCGGCAGACGATCCGGCGGGACCTGAAGCTGCTTGCTGATCGCGGGCAGCTCGACCTCGTCCATGGCGGTGCGACCCTGTTCGAGCCGACCGAGGCGGCCTTTACGGAGCGTCGGGAGGAAAATGCCGATGCCAAGGCGGCAATCGGCCGGGCGGCGGCCGGTCTCGTGCGGGACGGAATGGTGGTCTTCCTCGATTCCGGTACCACGACCCTGGCGGTGGCGCAGGCGCTGGCGGAGCGGAAAAACCTAACAGTTTGTACCACATCGCTGTCGATTGCACTTTTGATGTGCCGCCAGCCGCTGGTGCGTGTGCACATGCTGGGCGGCGAGATCGATCCGGACGAGGAGGCTGCCGTCGGCGTCGATGCGTTGGAAGCGATCCGCCATTTTCGCGTCGACGTCGCCTTTCTCGGCGGTGGCGGCCTGTCGCCCGATGGCGAGGTGACCGACTTCACCCGCAATGGCGCCGAGCAGCGTTCGCGCATGGTGGCGACGGCGGGCAAGGCCTATTTCGTGCTCGACAGCTCCAAGTTCGGCCGGCTGACGCCCTTGCGCATTCCGCGTTTCGAACTTGCCGCCGGTATCATTACCGATCGCCTGCCGCCGGAAGCCATCTGCGAGGCGCTGGAGCGAAAGGGGCCGGTCCTGATCGTTCCGACGTGATGAAATGTAATATTTTGTAACTTTTTGTCTTGCTCTTTGGCGGTGTTTTGTTACCGTGCGGCCTTCCATGGCATCGGGAGGTCGTTTCATGGCACAGGAATTTCCAACGCAGGCACAGGTCGTCATCATCGGCGGCGGGATCATCGGCTGCTCGGTCGCATATCATCTGACGAAACTCGGTTGGCGGGACGTCGTGCTCCTGGAGCAGGGGCAGCTGAGCGGCGGCACCACTTGGCATGCGGCAGGCCTCGTCGGCCAGTTGCGCAGCCATGCCAACATGACGAGCCTCATCAAATACTCGACGCAGCTCTATACCGAGCTGGAGGCCGAGACCGGGCTTGCCACGGGCTGGAAGAACTGCGGCTCGCTTTCGGTCGCGCGCACCGTCGATCGCATGACCGTGCTGAAGCGCACGGCCGCCTCCGCCCGGGCGCAGGGCGTCGCCATCGAGGTGATCTCGCCGAAGGAGGCGCAGGACCTCTGGCCTGTCATGGCGATCGACGACCTCGTCGGCGCCGTCTGGTTGCCGGGCGACGGCAAAGCCAATCCGACGGATCTCACGCAGTCGCTTGCCAAGGGCGCGCGCAGCCGCGGTGCCCGTATTTTCGAGCGTGTCCGGGTCACCGGCGTCTCCGTGGCGAATGGTGCCGTCACGGGCGTGGAGACGGATCGCGGGGCGATCTCGGCCGAGATCGTCGTCAACTGTGCCGGCCAATGGGCGCGCAAGGTCGGGAAAATGTGCGGTGTCTCCGTGCCGCTCCATTCGGCCGAGCATATGTATATCGTCACGGGTCGTATCGAGGGCGTGCATCCGGGCCTGCCGGTCATGCGGGATCCTGACGGCTACATCTACTTCAAGGAGGAGGTCGGAGGCCTCGTCATGGGCGGCTTCGAGCCGGAGGCGAAGCCCTGGGGCATGGCCGGCATTCCCGACGATTTCGAGTTCGCCCTGCTGCCGGACGACTGGGACCAGTTCGAGATTCTCATGCAGAGCGCCCTGCAACGCGTGCCGCAGCTCGCCACGTCCGAGGTCAGGAAATTCTACAACGGCCCTGAGAGCTTCACGCCGGACAACAATTTCATCCTCGGCGAGGCGCCTGAGCTGAAGAATTTCTATGTCGGTGCCGGTTTCAATTCGATGGGCATCGCGAGTGCCGGCGGCGCCGGACGGGCGCTGGCGGAATGGATCGTCAACCGCGCACCGACCATGGACCTCTGGCCCGTCGACATCCGCCGCTTCGCCACTTTCAACAACAATCCCCGCTGGCTGCACGACCGCGTCAAGGAAACGCTCGGCCTGCACTATGCCATGCCCTGGCCGAACCGGGAGCTGGACACAGCCAGGCCCTTCCGCCGTTCGCCGCTCTATGACCGGCTTGCCGCCAAGGGCGCCTGCTTCGGTTCGAAAATGGGCTGGGAGCGCGCCAACTGGTTTGCCGCCCCGGGCGAGGCGGCTGTAACCGCCTATGCCTTCGGCCGGCAGAACTGGCACGAGGCGGTGAAACGGGAGATGAAGGCGGTGCGCGAGGCGGCCGGCCTTTTCGACCAGACGTCCTTTGCCAAGCTTCTCGTCCAGGGACGGGATGCGGTGTCGGTGCTCAACCGGATCTGCGCGGCCGAGATTGATGTGGAGATTGGCCGGTCCGTCTATACCGGGCTTCTCAACGAGCGGGGTGGCTATGAGAGCGACCTGACGGTCCTGCGCCTTGCGGCCGACCGTTTCCTTCTCATAACCGGCTCGGCGCAGGCCGTTCATGATGCGGACTGGATCGGCAGGAACATACCGGCCGGTGCCCATGCGACGCTCACCGATGTGACCTCGGCCTATGCGGTCCTGGCGCTGATGGGGCCGAAGTCGCGGGACATCCTGGTTCGCCTCACCAGCGCGGACCTTTCCAACGAAGGCTTCCCCTTCGCCACGAACCGGGAGATCGACATCGGCTATGCTACCGCCTATGCGAACCGTATGACCTATGTCGGCGAGCTCGGCTGGGAGCTGATCGTACCGACGGAATTCGCCGTCGGCGTCTATGAGGCGCTGCAGGAGGCGGGACGCGATGCCGGGTTGGTGGATTGCGGCTATTATGCACTGGAGGCGCTGCGGCTTGAAAAAGGCTATCGTGCGTGGAGCCGCGAGCTGACACCGGACGTCACCCCCTATGAGGCGGGCCTTTCCTTCGCGGTATCTCTCGACAAGGCGGGTGGCTTCATCGGCCGGGAAGCGCTGATTACGGCAAAGGCGAGCGGCACGCCGTCGAAGCGTATCGTGCAGTTCACGGTCGATGATCCCCTGCCGATGCTCTGGGGCGGCGAGCTCATTCTTCGCGACGGCAAGCCGGTGGGCGAGGCCCGCTCGGCGGCCTATGGCCACACGCTCGGCCGTGCCGTCGCCCTGGGGCTCGTCGAGAATGCCGCCGGCGTGGACAAGGCCTTCCTGGAGAGTGGGCGCTTTGAAGTCGACCTTGCGGGCGAACGGTTCGCGCTGACGATGCATCTTGCGCCGGCCTATGATCCGAAGGCTGCGCGCGTCAAGGCCTAGGGACTGCCATCGTGGATGCACAAGGCCACCGCCGATGTCGCGGCGGTGGCCTTTCATGTGCGTCCATCGGCAGGGCCGCTGAGGTCATTGGGTGTTCGCGGTCAGCCCTGTGTCGGCTTCCAGTCTGCCGAAGGAATGCTGTTGATCATCCACGGGATGCCGAACTTGTCGACGAGGGAGCCAAAGCCGGGCGACCAGAACGTTTCGCTGAACGGCATGCCGATCTTGCCGCCTTCCGCGAGCTGGTCGAACCAGCGCTTGGCCTCGGCCTTGTCCGTGGTGTGCAGCGTCACGTCGAACCCGTTCTTGGGCTTGTCGATATTGGGCGCCCAGCCGGCATCCATGTCGGCGCCCATCAGCGCCTGGTCGCCGACTTCCAGCCAGCAATGCATCAGCCAGTCCTTGTATTTCGGGTCGGTGATCGGCATGTCCGGCGGGGCCTCGCCATAGGGAAAGGCAGCGGTGATCTTGCCGCCCAGCACCTTGGCGTAGAATTCGAATGCCGCCCGACATTCTCCCTGAAAACTCAGGCTCGTCACGATCTTCATGCTTCACTCCTCCTCGTTGTTGGGATCTTCCCGCCGGAGCGGCGGCCGCAGACGTTGAAACCGATATGATAGGCAGGGCGAGAACCGACTGGCACGCTCGCCTTGCGTCGTTCCCGGAACAATGGTGTCGATCCCGTTGTCATTGATGTTGATATCAACGTAAATGCTGCGACAAGTCAACCCGTGGCAGGTTTGATCGCTCGGCCTTCTTTTCCAACGGGAAAAATGCGGCGTGGCGATCATCAGGGGCCCGGCTTCGAAGAGCTCGGTTTTTCGCCCGCGGCGGAAAACTCCCGCCTGACGATGCCGTGGCGCTGGAGCTTGTCATAAAAGGTCTTGCGCGGAATGCCGAGGGCGGCGATCGTTTCCTGCACGTTGCCGTCATGGGCGCTGAGCGTGTCGCGGATGATCTCGGCCTCGAGCCGCTCCAGCCGTTCCGGCAGGGAGCCGCCGCCGCCGGTTTCAGCGGCTGGGCTTTGCGGCGCGAGCGCCGTCGTCGTCATGCCCAGCACCGTCCGCTCGGCGAAGTGGGAGAGCTCACGTACATTGCCGGGCCAGTCGTGTTCGCGCAGGTGGCGCAGGATTTCGGCCGAAAGGCCGGGCGTCGTCCGCTGGAAACGCCGCGCCGCACGCTCGGCGAAATAGCTGAACAGCAGCGGAATGTCCTCACGGCGCTCGCGCAGGGGCGGAATGGTCAGGGAGACGACGTTCAGGCGATAATAGAGGTCCTCGCGAAAGGCCCTGCGCTGGGCGGGGTCGGCAAGATCGACCTTGGCGGCCGCGACGATGCGGATATCCACCGGGCGCACCTCGTTCGTGCCGAGCGGTGTCACCTCGCGCAGTTCGAGCACGCGCAGCATCTGGATCTGCGTGGACAGCGGCATGCTTTCCAGTTCGTCGAGGAAGAGCGTGCCCCCGCTCGAATGTTCGATGCGGCCAATGCGCTTCTTTTGGGCGCCGGTGAAGGCGCCGGGTTCATGGCCGAAAAGCTCGCTTTCGATCACCTGCTCGGGCAAGGCGCCGCAGTTGAGCGCCACGAAATTGCCCTTCGCCCGGCGGCTCCAGCCATGCAGCAGGCGTGCCACGACCTCCTTGCCGCTGCCTGTCTCGCCCGTGACGAGCACGTCGACATCCGTATCGGCGATCTGTCGCAGCGTCTGGCGCAGGCGGTCCATCGCGGGTGTCTGGCCGATCAGGGGGAAATCATCCTCTGCCTGGCGGGCGTTTTCCCGAAGCCGGCGGTTTTCCAGGACCAGGCTGCGTTTTTCCGCCGCGCGCTGGACGCATTGGATCAGTCGCTCGGCGGGAAAGGGTTTGGCGATGAAGTCGTAGACGCCCTCCTGGATGGCCTTGACCGCTGTTGCGATATCGCCGTGGCCGGTGACGAGAATGACTGGAATCTCGGCATCCAGTGCGCGAATGCGCGCGAAAAGCTGGATTCCATCCATGGCGGGCATGCGGATGTCCGACACGACGACGCCGGCAAAATCCTTGTCGAGTCTCTCCAGCGCCTCGGCGGCCGAGCCGAGTGGCGATACGGTAAATCCCGCGAGGTCCAGTGTCTGGGCGGTGGCGCGCAGGAGTTGCCTGTCGTCGTCGATGAGGAGAACCGGCACGCTCATTCTTCAGCCTTTCGCAGATGGACGCGGAACGCAGCGCCTTGTGGGCCTGTCTCGACCTCCAGCCGGCCGCCATAATCGGAAACGATGTCCTTGGCGATAACGAGGCCAAGGCCGAGACCCTTTTCCTTAGACGTGTTGAACGGTTCGAAGAGTGACGCGAGGATGTCGGCCGGCAGGCCGGGGCCGTTGTCGGTGACGGAAATGACGACGCCACCGTTCTCCGTGGTGGTCGTGACGTCGACGCGCCCGTCCATGCGATCCTCCACGGCTTCGAGTGCGTTCTGGAAAAGGTTGATGAAGACCTGCTCCAGCCGTAGCCGGTTGCCGGCGACGCGTAGCCCCTCCGGCAGGGGGGCGACGGCGAGACGGTCGAGCCGCCCGGTAAAACGGCTGCGCAGCAAAAGGATCGCACCATCGATCACCTCGCGGAGAACGACTGGCTCCTCGGCAGTGCGCCCCTTGCGGGCGAGTGCCTTCAGGTCTTCCGTGATGCCGGCGATTCGGTCGGTTAGGCCGGCGATGAGACCCAGATTTTCCTGAACTGGCTCCGGCTGGCTGCGTGCCAGGAAGACCCTGGCATTGTCGGCATAGGCGCGAATGGTGGCGAGCGGTTGGTTGATTTCATGTGCCACACCGGCGGCGACCTGGCCGAGGATGGCGAGCCGGTTGGCCTGTACCAGATCCTGCTGCACGGCCTGCAGGTGGTCGCGGGCAAGGTTGAGGTCGCGCGTGCGCTCGTCCACGCGGCGTTCGAGTTCTTCCCGCGCCGCCTGATCGCGGACGGCATTGGCGAGCGCCACCTGACGCCGGCGCAGCCAGAGAGCTGCGACAAGCGTGACCGCACCGACGGCAAGGAGGGCCAGTACGCGGGTTTCGCGCATGCTGGCGGCGACGACGCTGCCGGTCGGCATGAGATATTCGAAATGCCATGGCGTCGTGGCGACAGGTGTCCTTATGCGCAGATAGGTCTCCGCGCTGCCGCCTGGCTGGACGGCGCGCAACAACGGGCCATCCCCGATGGGTTTGAAGGGAAGCGGGGCAAGCGGAGCTTCTCCGAACTGCAGGCTTTCGCGAATGGCCGCGAGGCTTTCGGCCGGCAGCGGCTCCGTCGTCATGAAGCGCCAGGAAGGAATGCTGGTGATCAGCACCACGTGGTTGGCATCGACCACATAGGAGGGGCGCTGCGTTTCGTGCCAGTCGCGCTCCAGCTGGTCGAATTCCATCTTGACGACGACGACGCCGAGGGGGGCGGCGGCCGGTCCGATACGGTGGGAGATGTAGAGGCCGGGTCTTTTGCTGACCGAGCCGAGCGCGAAATGCTCCGCTGTGCCCTCCGCCATCGCACGGGAAAAATAGGCGCGGAACGAATAGTCGTTTCCGACGAAGCTCGTCGGCTCGCGCCAGTTGCTGGCCGCGACCGCCACGCCCATTGCGTCGATGAGATAGATGACCGCCGCATTGGTGCCGGCAACCAGATCCTCCAGCTTGCGGTCGAGCCGGGATCGCCTGGCCGCGTCGACACCGGCCAGGGCTTCGGTGACGTCACGATCGCGGGAGAGCAGGAAGGGAAGGGCCCGCGGGCGCTCCAGAACGGCCTGAAGCAGCGCGACCTTGAGGTTCGCCTCGGTCCGGCCCTGCTCCTCCAGCGCCGAAAGGGCCGTGGCTCGGCCATAGAGGCCGGCGGTATAAAGTGCGGCGAAGGCAAGAGCGAAGACTGCGGCGGTAAACACCGCCCACTGCCGCCGCGTCGCGCGGTGGAGGGCGATCTGGTTGCGCGTCAGCGGGGCCGAGGTCATCGGTGATTTTGAGCATAAAACCGCACGATACTCAATGCTGCTTGTGCGGAATGTCGCACTTTGGCTGGCTGGCGCGGGTGGCGCCACCACATGAAATCTTTTTAAAACAACCGGTTATCTTTGGATTCACGAACTGGCACGCCCTTTGCGAAGCCTTCTGCGATTGCAGCAAAGCCACCCCGGGAAGAGCCAGCGTGCTGGTTGGGGTGCCAAAGGAGGAAGCCATGCACATTTCGTCTGCCGCCACGCCGGACCGTGGCCCGTTGCCGTTCTACCGCCATCTCTATGTCCAGGTGATCGTGGCCATCGTTGCCGGTATGCTCGTCGGTCACTACTATCCCGATTTCGGTGCCGGTCTGAAACCGCTCGGCGATGCCTTCATCCGGCTTGTCAAGATGATCATCGCCCCGGTCATCTTTCTGACGGTCGCGACCGGCATTGCGGGCATGTCCGATCTGAAGAAGGTGGGGCGCGTCGCCGGCAAGGCGATGATCTACTTTCTCACCTTCTCGACGCTCGCGCTCGCCGTGGGCATGGTCGTCGCCAATGTCGTGCAGCCGGGCGCGGGCATGCATATCGATCCGACCTCGCTCGACGCCAATGCTGTGGCGACCTATGCCAGCAAGGCGCATGAATCGACCATCACCGGCTTCCTGATGAACATCATCCCGCAGACCATCGTCGGCGCATTCGCCGAGGGTGATATCCTGCAGGTTCTGTTCTTCTCGGTACTGTTCGGCATCGCGCTCGGCATGGTCGGCGAGCAGGGCAAACCGGTCGTCGATTTCCTGCAGGCCCTGACGACGCCGATCTTCCGGCTGGTCGCCATCCTCATGAAGGCCGCGCCGATCGGTGCCTTCGGTGCCATGGCCTTCACCATCGGCAAATACGGCATCGGCTCGGTCGCCAACCTTGCCTTCCTGATCGCCACCTTCTACCTGACCGCCTTTCTCTTCGTCTTCGTCGTTTTGGGTGCCGTCGCAAAGTACAACGGCTTCTCGATCATCGCGCTGATCCGCTACATCAAGGAAGAGTTGCTGCTTGTCCTCGGCACGTCTTCGTCCGAGGCGGCGCTGCCGGGCCTGATGCAGAAGATGGAACGGGCAGGTTGCAAGCGCTCGGTCGTCGGCCTCGTCATTCCGACGGGCTATTCGTTCAATCTCGACGGCACGAACATCTACATGACACTTGCCGCCCTCTTCATCGCGCAGGCAGTCGACATCCCGCTGTCGATGGGTGACCAGATCCTGCTGCTGCTCGTAGCGATGCTGAGCTCCAAGGGGGCAGCCGGCATCACCGGTGCAGGTTTTATCACGCTTGCCGCGACGCTTTCCGTCGTGCCCTCCGTGCCGGTCGCCGGCATGGCGCTTATCCTCGGTATCGACCGTTTCATGTCGGAATGCCGGGCGCTGACCAACTTCATCGGCAACGCCGTTGCGACGATCGTCGTCGCTCGCTGGGAAAACGAGCTGGACGTCGCCAAGCTGAACGCGGCGCTGAGCGGCGATCTCGAGGAGATGCCGGTCCCGGCGCCGGCGCTGCAGCCGGCGGAGTGACCGCGGCTCTCCCCTGAGCTCCGAACTTGCAGCCTCCTCAAGGCGCGGCGCTAGGATCGCCGCGCCTTGATCGTGTTCATCACGAAGCTGGTTTCGATCGTGTCGACGCATTTCAGTTTGGCGATCTTGTCCTTGATGAAGCGCTCATAGTGGTCGAGGCCGGCGCTCATGACGGTCAGCACATAGTCCCTCGCGCCCGTCACCAGCTGGCATTCGATGACCTCGTCCCAGCCCTTGACGGCCTCTTCGAACATGCGGATTTCGTCGTCGTGCTGGCGGCTGAGGCGGATCGATGCGATGGCGGTCATCGTCCAGCCCTCCACGATCGGGTCGATGATCGCGGCATAGCCGCGGATAATTTCCGTTTCCTCCAGGCGCCGCAGCCGGCGCAGGCATGCGGACGCGGACAGGCCGATCCGCTCGGCCAGTTCGTTGTTGGTGATACGGGCATCCGCGGCGAGTTCACGCAGGATACGCCGGTCGATCTCATCTGCAATTTTCTGCGACAATTTTCAGATATCCTCGCAAGAAGTTTCTTCTGAAAACAATAAATCGCATCAAATAGCAAGGAAACGCCACAGGGTTTGATATAATTTGCGTCTGGAGCTGGCTACACGAACGAGGGAGACGTTTCATGACCGCGCCGCATCCGTCGAGAACCCATATCGGCAACCATGCCCTGCATCCCGAAACGCAGATGCTGAACTATGGCTATGATCCCGAACTCTCCGAAGGCGCCGTCAAGCCGCCGGTCTTCCTGACATCGACCTTCGTCTTCAAGTCCGCCGAAGACGGGCGGGACTTCTTCGACTATGTGTCCGGACGCAAGGAACCGCCGGAGGGCCGGGGGGCCGGTCTTGTCTATTCGCGCTTCAACCATCCCAACAGCGAGATCGTCGAGGATCGCCTCGCCGTCTACGAGCGGACGGAAAGCTGCGCGCTGTTTTCGTCCGGCATGTCGGCGATTGCCACCACGCTGCTCGCCCTCGTGCGGCCAGGCGATGCCGTGCTGCATTCGCAGCCCCTCTATGGCGGTACTGAGACCCTGCTCGCAAAGACCTTCCTCAATCTCGGCGTCTCGGCCGTGGGTTTTGCCGACGGCGTCAGCGAGGCATCGGTGCAGGCAGCGGCGGAGGCGGCAATGCAGAAGGGCCGGGTTTCCGTCATCCTCGTCGAAACGCCGGCAAACCCCACCAACAGCCTTGTCGATATCGCGATGATCCGCCGCGTCGCCGACGCGATCGGTGCGCGGCAAGGCCACATACCGATCGTCGCCTGCGACAACACGCTGCTCGGCCCCGTCTTCCAGCGGCCGATCGAGCACGGAGCAGATCTCTCGCTCTATTCGCTGACCAAGTATGTCGGCGGTCACTCGGACCTGATCGCGGGGGCCGCGCTCGGTCGCAAGGCCGTGATGAAGCAGGTCAAGGCGCTGCGCGGCGCGATCGGCACGCAGCTCGACCCGCATTCCTGCTGGATGCTCGGGCGCTCGCTGGAGACACTGCAGATCCGCATGGAACGGGCCAACAGCAATGCCGCGGCGGTCGCCGCATTCCTGCGGGAGCACCCCAAGGTGGAGGCGATCCACTATCTGCCCTTCTACGACCCCGCTTCGCCGGCCGGACGGACCTTCGCCACCCAGTGCAGCGGCGCCGGCTCGACCTTTTCCTTCGATATCAAGGGCGGGCAGCCGGCCTCGTTCCGGTTCCTGAACGCGCTGAAGATCTTCAAGCTCGCCGTCAGTCTTGGCGGTACGGAATCGCTCGCTTCGCACCCCGCGACGATGACCCATTCGGGTATCCCCGTGGAGGTGCGCCAGCGCATCGGCGTGCTTGAATCGACCATCCGCCTCTCCATCGGCATCGAACATCCCGATGATCTGGTGGCCGATCTGGTGCAGGCGCTCGACGCAAGCTAGGAAGCTTAGCCGTTCTCCATCGGCCCCTTGCCCTGACCGTCGAGCAGCCAGGCGATGCTCACCTGCAGGATACGGGCGAGCATGTCGAGGCGATTGGCGCGGGGCTCTGCGCGGTCGTTCTCCCAGTTGCTCCAGGTCTCGACCGTCACGCCGGCAATGGCCGAGATTTCTTCGACGGTGAGGCCGACGGCATCGCGCGCGAGCGAAATGCGCCCGCCGATCGTGTCGTAGGCCGTATCGACGGCGGTTCGCGGGGCGAGTGTGGCGTCGGTGTGCATGTCGGTGTCCTTAGTTCGTGAAAGAGATGCCCCGCGCGGTCCGCGCGCGAGGCAGGTCATCGATGGAGGGCCGGCGTCAGCCGTCTTCCTTGGCGAGCCAGGCCTTGATCTGATCGGGATGGTCGGCGATGTACTTGTCGACGGCCTTCTCGTAGGAGGTCTCCTGCGCGTTGAACATCGCGGCCTCGAGATCGGCGATCGGCAGCTTCATGCGCGACAGGAAGGCCGCGACATCGGGGTTGTCCTTGTCGAAATCCTTGCGGGCGATCACGTCGACATGCTCGGCCTTGCCGAGCGCGCCCTTCGGGTCGTCGATGTAGCGCAGCTTGTATTTGCCGAACATCCAGTGCGGGCTCCAGGAGGTGGCGACGAACCATTCCTCCTTGCGGATCGCCCGGTCGACCGTCGTCAGCATGCCGGCTTCGCTGGAGATCTGCAGCTTGTAGCCGTCAAGGCCATAGTCCTTGACCGCCTGTTCCGACAGACGGGTGAGGCCCGCGCCCGGATCGATGCCCTCGACGCGGCCCTTCAGCTTCTCCTTCACATCGTCCTTCTTCAGGTCCTCGATGGAGGCGATGGCGTCTTCCGGCACATAGGCAGGCACCACCCAGCCGAGCCTTGCCCCGTCATAGACGGTGCCGAGCGTCGTCACCTTGTCCTTCACCTTGGCGAAATAGTCGGCGTGGGTCTCAGGCAGCCAGGCCATCATCATCAGGTCGAGGTCGCCGCGGCCGACGCCCTGGTAGAGCGGAGCGACATCGGTCTGAACCAGCTCGACCTCACGGCCGAGTTCGTCCTTGATGAGCTTGGCGGCAAGTTTCGTCACGAATTCGGCGTCGGACCAGGCCGACCAGCCGATCTTTACCGGTGCCTTGCCTTCGGCCAGCGTCGCGCCGGCCGCGCCGACCAGCATTCCAGCCGCAAGGCCGAGTGTAGCGAGTGTCTTGAACATCTTTGCTCCTTTGGGAGGGTTCGCATTCGGCGGCGTGTGCCGCCGGCTTTCGGGTATCAGGCCGTGGCGGTGGAAGCCGCCGGCGCCTGTACCCGGGGTCGGAAGACGGTGCGCCAGAGGCTGGCGCGCGCCTTTCCGAGGCTCTGGGTGATCCGGTCGAGGATCACCGCGAGAATGACGACGGCGATACCGCCCTCGAATCCGGTGCCGACGTCGAGACGCTGGATCCCGGTCAGCACGGTGTTGCCGATGCCGCCCGCGCCGATCATCGAGGCAATCACCACCATCGAGAGCGACAGCATGATCGTCTGGTTGATACCGGCCATGATGGAGGGCATGGCGTTGGGAAGCTGTACCTTGAAGAGCAGCTGCGGAGCCGTGCAGCCGAAGGCATTGCCAGCCTCGATATATTCGACATGCACCTGACGAATGCCGAGATTGGTGAGGCGCACGACCGGCGGCATCGAGAAGATGACGGTCGCGATGGTGCCGGGTACGGCGCCGAGGCCGAAGAACATCGCTGCCGGGATCAGATAGACGAAGGCGGGCATGGTCTGCATGAGATCCAGTACGGGGCGCACGACCGCCGCGACCCGGTTGCTGCGCGCCATGGCGATGCCGAGCGGCAGGCCGATCAGCATGGCGACCAGCGTCGAGGCAAGAACCAGCGACAGTGTCTCCATCATCGCGGACCACAGGCCCATATGCTCGACGAGCCACAGCGAGGCGGCAGTGAAAGCGGCAAAGCCGAAGCCGACGCGCCAGAGCGAGAGCAGGACAAAAACGGCAAGGCCGAGGGGCATGGGTACCGCCAGCAGTACGGCCTGGATACCGTTCGTCACCGTGCCGATCGCGGCGGCGATGAAATCGAGCAGCGGGGCGAAGTTGTCGAGGATGTAATTGACGGCACTGTCGACGCCGTCACCGATATCGAATGTCATGGATTTTCTCCGGGTCGGCGGGATCAGGCGGTGCGGTCAAGCGCCTCGAGAAGCGCGGACTTGCTGATGGAGCCGAGGTAGCGGTTGGCCTCATCGACGACCGGAACCGGAAAGGCACTGGCGGCGACCTTGCCGAGGACATTGGCGAGGTTTTCCGATGCGGGGATTGGCTCTACCCCCGGCAGGAAGGCGCGATGGTAGGGATCGCTCGCGCCGTCCCGGGTGGTCGAAACCAGCGAGGTGCGGCTGACCATGCCGTGGAAGGTCTTGTCGCGGCCGAGGATGATGGCAACGTCCCTGTCGAAATGCTCCATGCGCTCCAACGCGGCGGCGGCGGAGACGCCCTGGCGCTCGATGATCGTCACCTGCGTCTTGCGGGCGACATCCCCGGCGCGGAAGACCTGCGAGACGTCGACATTGCGGAAGAAGGAGCGGACGTAATCGTTGGCGGGCTTCAGCACGATCTCGTCGGGTGTGCCGACCTGTACGACCGCGCCGTTCTGCATGATGCAGATGCGGTCGCCGATGCGCATGGCCTCGTCGAGGTCGTGGCTGACGAAGACGATGGTCCGGCTGTGCTCGGCCTGAAGGCGCACCAGCTCGTCCTGCATTTCCGTGCGGATAAGGGGGTCGAGCGCGGAAAAGGCTTCGTCCATCAAGAGAACGCTTGGCTCGCCGGCAAGCGCCCGGGCGAGGCCGACACGCTGCTTCATGCCGCCGGAGAGCTGATCTGTGCGGCTGTCGTCATAGCCTTCCAGCCCGACAGCCCGCAGCGCCGCGCCGGCGCGCTGCCTGCGCTCGGTCTCGCCAATGCCCGCAACTTCCAGACCGAAGGCAGCATTGTCGATGACGTTGCGGTTCGGCAGCAGCGCGAAGGATTGGAAGACCATGCTGATGTCGCGGCGGCGGAGTGCGATCAGCTCGCTGCGCGGCATGCGCGCCACGTCGCGGCCCTCGATCTCGATCGCCCCCGATGTCGGCTCGATCAGCCGGTTGATGAGGCGCAGCATGGTGGATTTTCCGGAGCCCGAAAGTCCCATGATGACGAAGATTTCGCCGGTGCGGATATCGAAGCTGGCGTTGTTGACGCCGATGGTGCAGCCTGTGGCCGCGTGGATATCCGCCTTCGTCTTGCCGGCCTTCAGAAGGGCAAGGGCCTTGTCTGGCCGCTCGCCGAAAACCTTGAAGACATTCTTGATACTGATCTTGATCTCCGGGTCGTTTGCCGAAGAACCGCTCTCAGTTGCAAAAGCCATATTGTCCTGGGCCCGGCTCCGGAAGCGGGGCACTCTCCTTTGTTGATTGTCAGCTGATGACGCACTCAGCGGTATGGAATACGCGCAGGCCAAGAGGCTTCGCAAAAACGATAGCGCGTCGCAATATGGACATTGTTTGGCACATTGGTGCCGTAATGTCCACAGTGTAAGAAAAAAATACTATTCTCTAGTCGATTCTAGCGCGATAACGAAAAGGATTTGTCGTGAACTTCTACGGGACCAGGCGTTTGGGCTGTCCGTGACGTATGCCTCTTGCGCCGTCGTTGGCAGGCCACAAAAAGCGGTGTGGCATGAGCAGTCGCGTGCATGCCGAACATCGGCCGGCTCCAGGGGGTGCTCGGGCTCGCACGGAAAACATGCCTTGCCGGGGCAGCACAGGGGTTCTTTTTGCGGCGAAGGTCTTGCCGAAGAGGCGAGGGTGTAAGAAAAAGACTGGCGTATCAGGCGGTTGGTTGCGTTGCGGATTTCTTTCCCTTCGCGCGGTAACAAAGTCGTGTTCCCGAACGTAGAGAAGGAAACGGTGAAACAAGCGGCGCGTGAAGAGGAATGGGCAGCATGGTTGCGGCTCGCCATCAAGGGCGATGCGCAGGCCTACAACCGTTTTCTCACGGCTGTAACGCCGCATCTGCGCGCCATGGCGCGACGGCGTTGCGATCAATATGGCGCGCCGCCGAGCGAGGCGGAGGATGTGGTGCAGGAAGTGCTGCTCGCCATTCACCTGAAGCGCGGCACCTGGGATCCCGCCCGGCCGCTCGGCCCCTGGCTGACGACGATCGTGCGCAACAAGCTGGTTGACAGCCTGCGCCGTCGCGGCCGGCATGGCAGCGTGCCGATTGACGACGTTTCCGATTTCCTGGAGGCGGCGGACGAGACGCACGAGGCCGCCGACCGCCTCGACACGGAGACGGTGCTGGCGCGGCTGAAGGATCCGCAGCGCGATATCGTCCGCTCGATCTCGATCGAAGGGGAGGGTATCCGCGAGACGGCGGCGCGGTTGAAGATGACGGAGGGCGCGGTGCGCGTCGCCCTCCACCGGGCGCTGAAATCGCTGGCCGCCTTCTATCGGAGCGACTGACATGAAGACCGATGAGCTGATCACCCTGATGACGCAAGACGCGCCCGTTCGCCTGCGCTATGGCCGGGCGATCGGCACCGCGCTTGCGGTGGGTGTCGTGTTCTCCGCCGTGCTGCTCATTGCCACCGTCGGCCTGCGACACAACATGGCGACGGTCTTCGAGACGGCGCGGGTCTGTTTCAAGATCGGGGTGACGCTGGTGCTTGCCGTGCTTGCGGCGCGGCTGGCCATGCGCATCGGGCGACCGGGTGTGGCGATCCGCCTGCCGGCCCTGCTGCTTGCCTTGCCGGTGATGATGGTCGTTGCCGCCGTCGTGATGGAGCTTTCCGTATTGCCTCAAGGTACATGGGCGGCCAGCATGGTCGGCGAGAATGCGCTTTTCTGCCTGCTTTTCGTGCCCATTCTGTCGCTTGCCCCACTGGCCGGCCTGTTTTGGGCGCTTCGGCGGGGAGCGCCGGAGAACCCGGCAATGGCGGGCGCGGCGGCCGGATTTGCTGCCGGCGCCATTGCCGCTGCAATCTATGCCTGGCACTGCCCGGACGACAGCCCACTTTTCCTTGCCACCTGGTACACGATCGGTATCGCTATCGTTACTGGCGCCGGGGCACTGCTCGGCCGCCGCTGGCTGCGGTGGTAGGGATCGTTTGCCGGAGGCACCGCGGCGCAGAGGGGGCTTGCGCCTCCGGAGCTGCCCCGGACGCGCGGGCTTTTGGACAGATGTTCCGCTCTTTCTGTTTCATGCGCTGCCAAGCCCATAGCGGGCTGCGGCGCGGGCAAGCGAGAGGTTCGGCCGCAGGGCGTCACGGGCGGCAAGGTAGGCGTCCAGATCGGCCGTGTCCGGAAGGGAGGGAACGGTCAGCGCCTCGCCGAGATCAAGGCCGGCCAGCGCGGCATCGACCATCTCCTCGACGTCCATGACCATGGCTGCCGGCAGGGTTTCAAGCTTTTCTTCCTCCCAGATCGCGGTGCGTGTGATGCCCGGCAAAACGCCCTGCACCCGGACGCCGGCCGGGGAAAGCTGCGCTTGCAGCGCCTCGGTGAAAGCAAGGACGAAGGCCTTCGTGGCCGGATAGACGGCGGTGAAGGCGGCCGGCATGAGTGCTGTGACCGAGGTTATGTTGATGATCGTACCCCTGCCTGTGGCGGCAAGCCGCGGAGCGATCGCTGCGGCAAGGCGGGTGACGGCGAGGATGTTGAGGTTGATCATGCCGGTGACGTTCACGGGGTCCAGTTCGGTGATCATGCCTTCGCCGGCGATGCCGGCATTGTTGACGAGGCCGGTGATGGCGGCATCCTCGCGCAGGCGGGCTTCGACCGCGGCCAGCCCTTCGGGCCGCGCAAGGTCGGCAGCGAGAGTTTCGACGGTTACGCCGTGGGCCGCCCGCAGCCGCGCGGCAAGCGCCGCCAGTCTTTCGGCACGGCGTGCGACGAGCAGCAGGTTGTGGCCGCGGCGGGCAAGCCGGTCCGCATAGACCGCGCCGATGCCGTCGGATGCGCCGGTGATGAGGAAAGTGTCTTTGCTCATGGTCTGTCTCCTTGACAGGGCGTTGGATGAAACGGCGCCGGGCCGGCGCGCTCTGGCGCCGAGGCCCGTGCCGGAAGGCGGTCAGGCATTGATGAAGGCGAGAAGGTCGCCGTTGAACCGGTCCTGATGGGTCTGCGTCAAGCCGTGATCGGCGCCCTCGTAGACCTTCAGCACGGCATGTTCGACGATCCGGACGGTCGACAGGGCGGAGGCGCCGATCGGCACGATCTGGTCGTCATCGCCGTGCAGCACCAGCGTCGGCTTGTCGAAGGCCTTGAGATCCTGGTGGAAATCGCTTTCGGAGAAAGCGCGGATGCTGTCGAGCTGGCCCTTGAGGCCGCCCATCATGCCCTGCCGCCAGAACTCCTCGCGAATACCTTCGGAAATGACCGCACCATCTCTGTTGTAGCCGTAGAAAGGAATGGTCACGTCCTTGAAGAACTGGCTGCGATTGTCATAGGTGCCCTTGCGGATGCCGTCGAAGACATCGATAGGCAGGCCACCGGGATTGGCTTCCGTCTTCAGCATCAGCGGCGGAACGGCGCCGATCAGTGCGACCTTGGCGACGCGGTCCGTGCCGTGGCGGCCGATATAGCGGGTGACTTCGCCGCCGCCCGTGGAATGGCCGACAAGGATGACGGCGCGGAGGTCCAGCTGCTCGATCAGCTCTGCCAGGTCATCGGCATATTGGTCCATGGTGTTGTTGTGCCAGACCTGGTCGGACCGGCCGTGGCTGCGGCGGTCGTGGGCGATGGTGCGAAAACCCTGATTGGCGAAGAACACCATCTGTGCATCCCAGGTATCGGCGCTGAGCGGCCAGCCGTGAGAGAACAGGATGGGCTGGCCGTCGCGCGGACCCCAGTCCTTGTAGAAGATATGCGTGCCGTCCCGGGTTGTGATCGTGCTCATTGGTCTGTCTCCTTTTGTCGAGGGCTTGATTGCCTCCCGTGTGAATAGAGATACTCTGGCGTGTGTCCGGGCTGGATGGGCGCTTCTGACAGAAGGCGAGCCGAAACTGACAAAAGGCGGGAGATGCGCAATGGAAGTCGGATTGATGCTCTACCGGGATTGCCAGGCTGCGATGGTGCACGGCATCACGGACCTCTTCGCCATCGCGTCGATCTTCTCGCGTGATCGCGGTGGACCCGCCGTGCGGGTCAGCCATTGGCGCATGGATGCGGAAGGGCGCTTTTCCCGCAGCCATGACACCGATCCCGGTGCTCCCGGAACGCCGGATATCCTCGTCGTGCCGGGTCGGCTGACAGGGCCGGCCGAAGCGGAGGAGGCGGCGCCTTACGCCCGCTGGCTGCTGGACCGCCACGGCCAGGGGGCAACGCTTGCCTCCACCTGTGGCGGGACGTTCATCCTGGCGGCGACGGGCCTGCTTGCCGGCCGCCCCGCCACCACGCACTGGCTGTTTGCCGAGCGGTTTCGCGAACGATTTCCCGATGTGCGACTGGAGGCGGACAAGATCGTCATCGAGGATGGCGACATCATCACCGCCGGTGGGCTGATGGCCTGGACCGATCTCGGCTTGCGCATCGTCGATCGCCTGCTCGGCCCCTCCGTGACAATCGAAACGGGCAAGTTCCTGTTGGTCGATCCGTCCGGACGCGAACAGCGGCATTACAGCAATTTCGCGCCCCGCCTCACCCATGGCGATGAGGCGGTGCTGAAAGTGCAACACTGGCTGCAAGAACGAGGCGGCCGGCCCACCAGCATCGCCGACATGGCCGGCCATGCGCGGCTGGAGGAGCGCACTTTCCTGCGCCGCTTCAAGACGGCGACCGGCATGAAGCCGATCGAATATGTGCAGCACCTGCGGATCGGCAAGGCGCGGGAGCTGCTGGAGTTCACGCGACGCACCGTCGATCAGATCGCCTTTGCGGTGGGCTACGAGGACGCGGCCGCGTTCCGCCGTGTGTTCCACCGCATCCTCGGTCTCTCTCCGGGCGAATATCGCAGCCGGTTCTCGGTGGCTGTGGCGGCGTGAGCCCGGGGGGGCGCCTCTTCTTTGCCCCGGCGCAAAGACCGGTTGCTCTTCTCCTGCAAGGGTTGGCGAAAACTGGAAACGCCAACCCTTGCAAAGGAGCCAGGATGCAAACGCTTTCTCTTGACCGGACCGTGACGTCGATTGCGGCGGAACTGCCGGGTGCTGCCGATCTGTTCCGTCGATCGGCCATCAATTTCTGCTGTGCGGGCGATATCCCGCTTCGTGCCGCGGCCGAGCGGGCGGGGCTTTCGCCGGAAGACCTGCTAGCCACGCTGGAAGCACTCGAACGGTCGGCCGGCCGGGATGCGCCGGAGGAGACGGAGCCGCTCATCGAGCATCTCCTCAGCCGCTATCACGAGACCCATCGGCAGGAACTGGCTTTCCTTATCCCGCTTGCCGAGAAGGTCGAGCGGGTCCACGGGGACCATCCGGCTGCGCCCTCGGGGCTTGCCGCGGCGCTGACCGCGCTGCGCGACGAGCTGGAAGGTCACATGATGAACGAGGAACAGGTGGTTTTCCCGATGATGCGTCGGGGCGGGGCCGCCCGGATCAACCAACCGGTCACACAGATGCGCCGCGAACACGACGATGCCGTGCGGCTTCTCCATGATATCGAGCATGCCGCCCACGGCATGGCCCTGCCATCGGGCGCCTGCGGTTCGTGGACGGCGCTTTATACCGGGCTGAGAAAGCTTACCGACGATCTCGTGATGCACATGCATCTGGAAAACACGGTGCTCTTTCCGCGTTTCGAGGCGCCTGCCGCCTGAGGGCGAAAGCCTGGCGCTGCTGCTGCTCGGTGAGTGGTGGCGGCGACGGCTGTCCGGGCCGAGGTTGGCGAACCATCGACCTCTGCCCGCCGGCTGCGTCCTTCGGCCTGTCAGCTCTTTCAGCGGCCCGTTCGAAGGGCAGATATGCAATCGAGGATCCGGGCGGCATAGGTTTGCGCCCGGGCGCGGCCCGCTTCGTCCGGAAGGCGTTCGGCAAGATCGAGGTAGGCGTCGAGCAAGGCTTCGCTCAAAGCCCGCGGGGCTTCCAGCACGGCCGGGTCCAGTGAAACGAGTGCCGGCGACAGCGGGTGGTGGGTAAGGGCTTTTGCGCGGGCACTGGCCTGAGCCGACAGGCCCGCGAGCGTGGCCCCGGCTGATCCCGGCACGTCTTCGACGGCCCTAGCGGCAAGCAGCGTCGATAGGCGCTCCTCAAGGGTGGTGAGCGTCCACTGCTGCGCCTTTCCGGATATTGCTTCGCGCTGGAGATGGAAGGCACGCCGCCGTTCCTGCCGCAAGGCCGCGATATGCGACAGTTCCTCGCGCGCCATCTGTTCGGCCGCCTCGCGCAGCGGGGCGGAGGGGCTGCGGGAGGCGAGATAGGTCCAGAAGGCGAAAGCACGTTCCTCGTTGCGCACGGCGATCGAGAAGGCGCGGTAGGCGCTGAGAAGTTCCGGTGCGACGAGGGAAGCGCCTTCGTCGTCGAAGGTCGGGTCGAGGCTCCAGCGCACGGCGGACGGGTCCGGTTCCTTGCCGGTCGTGCGCTGCGACCAGTAGCCGACATTGCCGAGATGGCCGCTCTCCTCCTCCACCAGCTTTTCGAAGACCGCGGCAAGGTCGGGCCGGTCTTCTCTCCTCATGCGATCGGCGAGTGAGGCATAGCCCGCGATGGCCTCCTGCTCCATCGCCGCGGCGATCGCAAAGAGCTCTTCCATGGTTTCAACGGTGCCCGAAGGCTCGTTCCCGAGTAGCGGCATCGGCAGCATCTCCCTTGCATGCGCCACTCTCCCATCGTGGATCGCTGCGGTGTTTGTGCTGCAACAAATTGCGCGCAGGTATCTTGCCTAGAATGCCGGCATCGATACTCGATTGCCGGAATACGACACCTTGACGGACTGCCCGCAGACCCTATCCCGCAAAACGATGCGTCCCGCCGTCTGGTTGAGACGGGTCCTGCTGGTGCTGTTCACCCTGCTGGCGGCGATGCCGGCCGTGTCGATGGCAGAGGCCGCCTCCCGGCTAGCGGAGTACCTGCCGAAAGCACAACCATCGGATCTCTTTCCCGGTGCTGACCGCTTCGGCGAGCCGGCAGGCGAACCACCGATCGCTCCGGTCTGGCGAGGCGAAGTTCTCGCCGGCTACGCTTACCTCAATTCCGATTTCACCAGCGCGACCGGCTATTCGGGCAAGCCGATCCACATCCTCGCCGGCATCGACCCGCAGGGTGTGCTGCGCGGCTTCAAGCTGGTCCATCACCAGGAACCGATCGTCCTCATCGGCATTCCCGAGGAGAAGGTGGTTGCCGCGCTCGACACACTGATCGGCCGCGATATCGGCCGTGTCGCCGCAGGCGCGGAACGCCCGCCCCAGGTCGACATCGTCAGCGGTGCGACGGTGACGGTGCTCGTCATGGGCGACAGCGTCGTGCGCTCGGCCGTGCGGCTCATCCGCAGCGGGCGATTGGGGGGCGATGTTGCGGTAGGTGCAGCGCCGCCGGCCGAAATCCGCAAGCTCAAGACGGAAGCCGGCGCGGCCCGTTCCTGGGAAGAGCTCGTCGGCGACGGCTCCATCCGCGGCCTCGGCCTGTCCGTCGGCGAGGTGAGCGAGGCTTTCGCACGCGCCGGCGAGGACAAGGCCGCACAGCATCCCGAAACGCGCAGCCCTGAAGACCGCTTCATCTCGCTCTACACCGCGCCCGCCAGCGTGCCGGAAATCGGCCTCAGCCTGCTCGGCAAGGAAGGCTATGAGCGGTTTCGCGCAAAGCTGCGGCCGGGCCAGCAGGCCATTCTCGTTGCCGGTGACGGGGCCTATTCGTTCAAGGGCTCGGGCTATGTGCGCGGCGGCATCTTCGATCGCATCGAGCTGATGCAGGACGGGCAGGGCGTTCGGTTCCGCGACCGCGGGCACACGCGACTTGCCGATATCGCCGCCGAAGGCGCGCCGCATTTCCGGGAAATTGCGCTCTTCACCGTGCCGGAGGATTTCATCTTCGACGTGACGGCGCCCTGGGAGCTGCAATTGCTGGTGCAGCGCTCCTGGAGCGTGCGCGACAAGGCCGTCCTGCCCTTCGACCTCGGCTACAGCCTGCCGGGTCGCTACGTCACTGTCGAAGTCGAAAAGGCGAAGCCGGTGCCGGTCGCCACGGCCGAAGCCGAACCGCAGGCTGCGGCACCATTCGCAGACGAGAGTGAGCCACTCTGGATGCAGATGTGGCGCATGAACACGGTTGAGATCGGTATTACGACCTTCGCGCTGCTGCTGCTCACCGTCATCTTCTTCTTTCAGGACTGGCTCGTTCGCCGTCCCGTGCTGCATGTCTGGGTGCGGCGCTCCTATCTCGCCTTCGTTCTCGTCTGGCTCGGCTGGTATGCCAATGCGCAGCTTTCCGTCGTCAATGTTCTGACCTTCACCAATGCGCTGATCACCGGCTTCAACTGGGAGTTCTTCCTCTCCGCGCCACTGATCTTCATCCTCTGGGCGACAGTTGCGGCGGGGCTCCTCTTCTGGGGGCGGGGGCCGTTCTGCGGCTGGCTCTGCCCCTTCGGCGCCCTGCAGGAACTCATCAACAATTTCGCACAATGGCTGAAAGTGCCGCAGATCAAGGTGCCGTTCTGGCTGCACGAGCGGCTGTGGCCGGTGAAGTACATTCTCTTCCTCGGCCTGTTCGGCCTGTCGTTCTACTCGGTCGCGCTCGCTGAGGTCTTTGCCGAGGTCGAGCCGTTCAAGACGGCGATCATCCTGAAGTTTGCCCGTGACTGGCCCTTCGTGATCTTTGCGCTGACGCTGCTCTCGCTCGGCCTCTTTATCGAGCGCTTCTATTGCCGCTACCTCTGCCCGCTCGGCGCCGCGCTCGCCATTCCCGGCCGCATCCGCATGTTCGAATGGCTGAAGCGGTGGCCCGAATGCGGCTCTCCCTGCCAGCGCTGCGCCAAGGAATGCCCCGTGCAGGCCATCCATCCCGAGGGGCAGATCAACGTCAACGAGTGCATCTACTGCATGCACTGCCAGGAACTCTACCACGACGACCACCGCTGTCCGCACATGATCCAGGTGCGGCTGAAGCGGGAGAAGTTCGAGCGGCTGTCCTCGCCCGCAACACGCGGGCCGGGGCCAGCTCCGCCGGTCATCACCCACAGGGGCGTCGCCATCGAGAAACCCGATCCGGCTGCCGGATCGCCGAACTGACACCAGAACAAGGAGAGGTGCCATGTCACAGGATGAAACGAAAGCAGGTCTGAGCCGCCGCCAATTGCTCGGTTCCACGGCTGTCGCGGCGGGGGCGGTGGGAACCGGTGCGCTCGCCCTCGGCAGCATCACCGCGGCGCCCGCGCTCGCACAGGCCGCTGCCAGCGGCAATTACGAGGTCAAGCCGGGCGAACTCGACGAGTATTACGTCTTCTTCTCCTCCGGTCAGACGGGCGAGGTGCGCATCCTCGGCCTTCCCTCGATGCGTGAGCTGATGCGCATTCCGGTCTTCAACCGGTGCAGCGCCACCGGCTGGGGGCAGACCAACGAGAGCCTGAAGATCCTGACAGAGGGCATGCTGCCGGAATATCGCGAACTGATGAACAAGCGGGGCGCCGCCGCCTATCTCAATGGTGACCTGCACCATCCGCACCCCTCCTTCACCGAGGGGACCTATGACGGCCGCTATCTCTTTGCCAACGACAAGGCGAACACCCGCGTCTGCCGCATCCGCCTCGACGTGATGAAGTGCGACAAGATCGTGCAGCTGCCCAACCAGCACACGGTCCATGGCCTGCGTGTCCAGAAATATCCGAAGACCGGCTATGTCTTCTGCAACGGCGAGGATCGCGTGCCGATCCCGAACGACGGCAAGGTGCTCGACGACAAGTCGCATTACCGCTCGATCTTCTCGGCCGTGGACGGCGAGACGATGAAGGTCGCCTGGCAGATCATGGTGGATGGCAACCTCGACAATGTCGATGCCGACTACCAGGGCAAATATGCCTTCTCCACCTGCTACAATTCGGAGGAGGGCGTGAACCTTGCCGAGATGATGGAGGCCGAGCAGGACTGGGTCGTCGTGTTCAACCTGAAGCGCATCGAGGAGGCAGTCGCCCGCGGCGACTTCACCGAGATGGGCGGGGTGCCGGTTCTCGACGGGCGCAAGGGCTCGCCGTTCACCCGCTACATCCCGATCTCCAACGGCCCGCACGGCATGAACACCGCGCCTGACGGCATCCATATCGTCGCCAACGGCAAGCTCTCGCCTACCGTGACCGTCATGGATGTGCGCACCTTCGACGATCTGTTCGAAGACAAGATCCAGCCGAAGGAGACGATCGTCGCCGCGCCGGAGCTCGGTCTCGGTCCGTTGCACACGGCCTATGACGGCAGGGGCAATGCCTATACGACGCTCTTCATCGACAGCCAGATCTGCAAGTGGAACATCGAGGATGCCAAGCGCGCCTATAAGGGCGAAAAGGTCGATCCGATCCGCCAGAAGCTCGACGTGCACTACCAGCCCGGCCATAACCACACCTCCATGGGTCAGACCAAGGATGCGGATGGCAAGTGGCTGATATCGCTCAATAAATTCTCCAAGGACCGTTATCTCAACGTCGGCCCGCTGAAGCCGGAGAATGACCAGCTCATCGATATCTCCGGCGACGAGATGGTGCTGGTGCACGACAATCCGACCTTCGCCGAACCGCATGACGCCACCATCGTCCACCGCTCGAAGATCGATCCGGTGCATGTGTGGAAGCGCGATGACCCGTTCTTCGCCGATGCGGTGAAGCAGGCCGCGGCCGACGGCATCGACCTGATGGCCGACAGCGAAGTGATCCGCGACGGCAACAAGGTGCGCGTCTACATGACCTCCGCCGCGCCGGCCTTCGGGCTGGAGACCTTCTCCGTCAAGCAGGGCGACGAGGTGACGGTCTACGTCACCAATATCGACGAAGTCGAAGACCTCAGCCACGGCTTCTCCATCATCAACTACGGTCTCAACATGGAGGTGGCCCCGCAGGCGACGGCTTCGGTGACCTTCACCGCCGACAAGCCCGGCGTCTACTGGTACTACTGCTCGTGGTTCTGCCATGCCATGCACATGGAGATGAAGGGTCGCATGTTCGTCGAGCCGCAGGCGGCCTGACGTGACAGCCTGTTCCGTCATGACGAGGATTGTGGTGGCGGCCCTTGCGGCCGCCCTCGCATCCGTTTGCGCGCGGGCGGAGACCGTCTCCGTTCCCTCCGGCGCGGAGAACCTGCAGGCGGTTCTGGATACCGCCCGGCCGGGGGATATAATCCGGCTGGAGGTGGGCGCGCACCGCGGTCCTCTGCGGATCGCCACGGCATTGACGCTGGAAGGCGAGGGTGGTGCGGTGCTCTCGGGTACGGGCATGGGCAGCGTCGTCACTGTCACCGCGCCCGGCGCAGTAGTGCGCGGGCTTGAAATCCAGGGTTCCGGCACGGATATCGGCGCGCTCGATTCCGGCGTCTTCCTTGACAAGACCGCGACCGGAGCGATTGTCGAGAACAATCGGATCATCGGCAATCTCTACGGCGTCTATATAAGGGGCGCCAAGGATGCGATGGTGCGCGACAACCGGATCGAGGGTATGCGCGAGGGGCGCTCGGCGGAGGCCGGCAACGGCGTGCACCTGTGGAATGCGCCGGGGGCGAAGGTGATCGGCAACGACATCCGCTTCGGCCGAGACGGCATCTTCACCAATGCCAGCCGTCGCAACGTCTTTTCCGGCAACCGCATGCGCGACCTGCGTTTTGCCATCCACTACATGTATACGAATGAAAGCGAGATCAGCGACAATATCTCGACCGGCAATTCCGTCGGTTACGCCATCATGTATTCCGACCGACTGACCATCACTGGCAATGTCTCCGATGGCGATCGCGATCACGGGCTGCTGCTCAACACCGCGAAGGGCTCGACGGTCTCCGGCAACCGGGTGAAGGGACGGATGCAGCCGGTTTCCCGCTGGATCAATGCCGGCCGCCAGAGCGACACACACGGTGTGGCCATGGAGAGCGATGCCGGTCACGACGTCGCGGACCAGCGCCTCGGCCCGGAAAAATGCGTCTTCATCTACAACGCCAACCGCAACCGCTTTTCCGGCAACCGCTTCGAGAACTGCGCGATCGGCATCCATTTCACGGCGGGTTCCGAGGGCAACCGCATGAGTGGCAATGCCTTCATCCGCAATCGCAATCAGGTCAAGTATGTCGGCACGCGCTACCTCGACTGGTCGGCGGAAGGGCGCGGCAATTACTGGAGCGACAACCCCGCCTTCGATCTCGACGGCGACGGTATCGCCGATACGCCTTACCGGCCGAACGATCTCGTCGACCGGGTTCTGTGGACCGCGCCGCAGGCGAAAATCCTCACCAACAGTCCGGCCGTGCAGGTCATCCGCTGGGCGCAGAGCCAGTTTCCGGCGCTCCTGCCCGGCGGCGTGGTCGACAGCTGCCCGCTGATGGCCCCGCCGGACGAAGGAATGTGAATGCCATGACCCACCGCATCGACATCCAGGCTGTTTCCAAGGCCTTCGGCGCCTTCACGGCCGTACGCGACGTTTCCTTCTCGCTCGCCGAAGGCGAGATTGTTGCGCTGGTCGGCCACAACGGCGCGGGCAAGACGACGCTGATCAAGCTGATGCTCGGCTTTCTCCGCCCGACCGCCGGCACCGTTCGTGTGCTCGGGGGCGATCCGGCGGCTGATCCTGCCGTGCGGGCGCATCTCGGCTACCTGCCGGAAAGCGTCTCCTTCAATCCGGCCCTGACCGGCCGCGAGACGCTGGCCTTCTATGCTGCGCTGAAGCGCGCGCCGCACCGCCAGATCATCGAGTTGCTCGAACGGGTCGGTCTGGCACAGGCCGCCGACCGGCGCGTGCGCACCTATTCCAAGGGCATGCGGCAGCGGCTCGGGCTGGCGCAGGCGCTGCTCGGCGCGCCGCAGGTCCTCCTGCTCGACGAGCCGACGACCGGCCTCGACCCGGCGCTCCGCCGCGATTTCTATGGTTTCCTCGACGAACTGCGCGCAGGCGGCGCGACGATCCTGCTTTCCTCCCATGCGCTCAGCGAGCTGGAGGGGCGGGCCGACCACATCGTCATCATGGGGCAGGGCGTCAAGATCGCGGATGGTTCGCTGGATGCGCTGCGCAGCATCGCGCGGCTGCCGACTCGCATTCGTGTGCGCCTTGCCGAGGGCGAAGAAAGACGGCTTGAAGGGGACGCGGACTGGCGGCCGGTCAACGGCCACATGCTGGAGATAGAGGCTGCGCCGGAGGACAAGGTGGCGCTGCTGCGCGCCGCCGTCGGTGCCCGCATCGCCGATCTCGACGTGACGCCGCCGACGCTCGACGAACTCTACGCCCATTTCCAGGACAGGCAGCGGGAGGCCGGCCAATGAGGACCATCCTCGTCATCGCGCGCAAGGAAATCCAGGAGGGCCTGCGCAATCGTTGGGTCCTCGCGACCACGCTGCTTCTGGCCACACTTGCGCTCACCCTCACCTTTCTCGGCAGCGCGCCCACCGGCAATGTCGGGGCAAGCGCGCTCGATGTGATCGTCGTCAGCCTGTCGAGCCTGTCGGTGTTTCTCGTGCCGCTTATCGCGCTCCTCATCTCGCACGACGCCATCGTCGGGGAGGCGGAACGGGGCACGCTCCTCCTGCTGCTCAGCTATCCGCTGGCGCGTTTCCAGGTGATCGCCGGCAAGTTCATCGGGCATCTGGCAATCCTCGCTTTCGCAACGTTCATCGGCTACGGCGCGGCGGCGCTGGCGCTCGGCCTTGGCGGTAGCGCCGGGCTCGTCGCCGGCTGGCCGGCCTTCGTGCTCCTGATCGGTTCCTCGGTGCTGCTCGGCGCGGTCTTCATCGCCATCGGCTATCTCGTCAGCACGCTCGCCGGCGAGCGCGGTACTGCGGGCGGCATTGCCGTCGGTGTCTGGCTCGTCTTCGTGCTGGTCTACGACATGGCGCTGCTCGGCCTTCTGGTCGCCGACCAGGGGCGCACGGTCACAGGCGGGCTGCTCAATGCCCTCCTTCTGCTCAACCCGACCGATGCCTATCGCCTGCTCAATCTCGGCGGTGAGGCGGGGGCGATCTCCGGCATGGCCGGCGCGGCCTCGCTCAGTGCGCCAGCGCTTGCCGCTGCGCTCGTGCTGTGGGTAGCGCTGCCGCTTGCTGCCGCCATGCTGGTCTTTTCAAGGAGAGAGGCATGAAGCGCATCCTCGCCACCCTCGTTCTCGTCCTCGTCGCGGGCTGCTCGGAACAGCAGGCCGAGACGCCGCAGCCTTTCGCCCTGACGCAGGAGGCGATCGGTCGCTATTGCGGCATGAACGTGCTCGAGCACGAAGGCCCCAAGGGCCAGATCATCCTGTCGCAGATCCCCGAGCCGATCTGGTTCTCCTCGGCGCGCGATGCGGTCGCCTTCACGCTCCTGCCGGACGAGCCGAAAGCCATCGCCGCCATCTATGTGTCCGATATGGGCGCTGCAGCGAGCTGGGCGCAGCCCGGTGCGGAAAACTGGATCGACGCCCGCACCGCCTTTTATGTGATCGGCAGCACGCAGCGTGGTGGCATGGGTGTCGCCGAGACCATTCCCTTTTCCAGGGAAAGGGACGCGCGCGACTTTGCCGGAAAACATGGCGGCGAGGTGGTCGTCTTCCCGGATATTCCATCTGGCTATGTGCTGGGTGACGGTCAGGCGAACGACGGCGCCGACCAGCAGCGTGAGGAGGCGGAACAATGATCAAGGGTGCAAGGCCGACCCGTCGCCGTTTCATAAGCCTTTCAGCCGCGGCCGCCGGCACGGCGCTCTGCCCGCTCGGCGCTCGCGCCGGGTCTGCGGCTGTCCGCTGGCGCGGCCGTGCCCTTGGCGCCCCGGCGGAAATGATCCTGCATCATCCCGACCGGGCACAAGCCGAACGGCTGATCCGGCGTGTCGTCGTCGAGATCGATCGCCTCGAGCACATTTTCAGCCTGTACCGGCCGGATTCCGCGCTTGCGACGCTGAATGCCCGGGGTGCGCTCGCCGATCCGCCGGTAGAACTGATAGAGCTGCTGGAACAGAGCCATACCGTCTGGGCGCTGAGCGGCGGCATGTTCGATCCCACCGTCCAGCCCTTGTGGCTGCTGCATGCCTGGCACTTCTCGACTCCCGACGCCGACCCGGCCGGCCCCCCGCGCGAGAGCATCGAGGCGGTATTGGCGCGCACAGGCTTCGAGCATGTCGCCTTCGACCGCAACCGTATCGCCTTTCGCAGGCCGCGCATGGGGCTGACGCTGAACGGTGTCGCACAGGGCTATATCACCGATCGGGCGGTGGACATCCTGCGCGCCGGCGGTGTGTTACATACGCTCGCCGATCTCGGTGAGGTACGCGCCCTCGGGCCGCGTGAGAACGGCACACCCTGGCACGCTGGTATCGCCGGGACAGATATACGCGTCGATCTCGTAAACCGCGCGATCGCGACCTCCGGAACGAACGGTTTCCGCTTTGCTGGGCCGGGCTCTCCGAGCCATCTGCTCGATCCCAGAACCGGTGTTTCGGCTGGCCGTCATGACAGCGTCAGCGTCGTCGCGCCGACCGCCGCAGCCGCCGACGCTCTTTCCACGGCCTTCAGCTTCATGGATGGCGACGGGATCGTGACAGCGCTGCGGGCACTTCCGGCAACGCAGGTGCATTTGCATGAGCCGGACGGCAGCTATCGGCATATCGTGTGATGATCCCGGACAGTTGCGGACGGCCGGCAGCGCCGTAGCCGCCCATCAGGCGCCGAGCATCACGACACGGTTGCGGCCCGTCCGTTTGGCTTCATAGAGTGCATTGTCTGCCCTGAGGATCGCCGAGCCGAAGGGTTCGTCCGATGGGTCCGCAAGCGTGGCGCCGATGCTGACGCTGACTGGGATCACGGCGCCTTCGATATCGAAGGGCGAAGCATGGATCGCCATGCGGATGCGCTCAGCCAGTGTCACGGCCGCTACCGGCTCCTCGGCTGCCAGCAAGACCGCGAATTCCTCGCCGCCAAGCCGTGCAAAACGGTCGCCCGATCGCACGACCTCCTGGCAGCGACGGGCGAACTCCATGAGAACAAGGTCGCCTGCGCGGTGGCCATGCGTGTCGTTGATCGATTTGAAATGATCGATATCCAGCATGAGCACGCCCATGGACGCCGCGCCGCTCGATCTGGAGAATATCTCTTCCGCTTCCTCGAAGAAGTGTCGGCGGTTGAGGATCCCGGTCAGCGGGTCGGCATTGGCAAGCACCTTGAGCTGCTCGGCATAGGCGCGCTCCTTCGTCACGTCGATATAGAGATTGACGTTGAAGTTGCCGACCGTCCTTTGCCGGAACTGGATGCGCTTCGTCGCGCCGCTGGCCGTCCTGACGTCGAGATCGAAGGGCGTCATCTCGCGGTTCTCGCGCCGGGCGTCTGCGATCGAGGAATGCCATTGTGTGCGGGCATATTCGCGGTATTGCGGATCGGGATAGACGAGGCGCCACCAGTCCTCGATGCTTTCGATCTCGTCCTGAGTATAGCCGAAAAGCGCCTTGAACGTCGAATTGGCGAACTGGATCTGGTCGTCGCTGCTGGCGATTTCGAAGCCGAAGGGCAGCCAGTCCAGAAGCGAGATCATCTGTTCCTGCCAGCCGGCAAGGGAGACGGAACCCTGCGGCGGCGCATCCGTGAAGGTGAACAGGCGCACGAGTTCGCCCTCGATCGCGATCTTGGTGACCTGCACCATCAGCACGCGTTCCTGCGCCTGCACCATGGCCCGGATCAGGAAAGGCTCGCCCGGCACGCCGATCGGCGCGACGCTCCATATCTGCGAGAGGAGAATGCTCGCCTCGCGACCGACGAGATCTTCGATGGGCAGGTTCTCGAAGGCTTCCAACCCCAGTCCGAACAGGACCGCGGCATTGGAGTTTGCCCGGCGCACATGCAGCGTGCCCTTCTCGACAAGGACCATCGGTGCACCAACGCAGCCCATCCAGAAATCGACGTCCTCACGGGACCTGCCGTAGGGAACATCGTCTGTCTTGGTTCGCTGCGACGCTGTACTGCTCATGCGATCCGATACCCATCGTCCTCTGTGCAAGGCCACAGAGACCTTCCGTGCCCGAAGATAGTCACCTAACGTAAGAAAAGGCTTAAGCGCCCGCAGATTCCATCTGGCCAAGCTTTCTGCGTTTTCCGGCGCTTCCAGCAACGCAGTGCCTCTCGTGCGCAAAACGGTGGCGTCTGGGTCATGCCGGCATTTTTAGGGGTGGGGCGCATTGCGAAATGCGATAGTCCGTGAGCAAAAGGATTTCGGGAAGATCCCGGTCCCCCCGACGGACGGCCGCCAGCCAAGCGAGAACTCAAATGCCGCAACGAGACAAAGACGCAGACGTCGCCATGCCCTCCGATGCGCTGAGGACATATCATCCGGTCTGCGATGCGATTGCGCTCATCCTGCAGCCCTATGCGGAGGTGGTTCTCCACGATCTCTCCAGCGAGACGGTGAGCTACATCGCCAACAACTTCTCGAAGCGGGATCTCGGGGAACCGTCGCTGCTGCACGAAATCGACTTCAAGCCGAACGACCGGACGATCGGGCCTTATGAAAAGGTGAATTTCGATGGAAGGCGGCTGAAATCGGTGAGTGCGGTGTTGCGCGCGCCCGATGACCGGGCGATCGCCATCCTGTGTATCAACATCGACGTTTCGCACATCCAGTCTGCGATCCAGGTGCTGAGCGCCATGTCCACTGTCTCCATCGACCAAGGCAAGCCCGCTGCCCTATTTAAGGAAGACTGGCATGAGCGGGTCAACGAATATGTGCACGGCTGGACGACGAAGCGGGGCCTTATGATCGCTGACCTCACCCGGGCGCAGAAACAGCAGCTTGTGCGCGAGCTGGCCGAAGACGGCGCCTTCAGCGGAAAGCATGCGGCGGCCTATATCTCGAAGATCCTGCAGATGGGCCGGGCGACGGTTTACAACTACCTTCGCGACACGAAAGCCTGAGCCCCGAACGGCAGAAGGGGCGCCCGCGGGGCGCCCTCTGTGGTGGCGGTCGAGCGGGCTGATCAGCGGCCGTAGATCGCCTGTGTGATGAGATCGCGGTCAAAATTCGCGCCGCAAAGCAGGATCACGCTTGTCTGGCCGGAAAGGCTGGCTGCAACCTTTTTGAAGCCGGCAAGCGCAAGGGCGGCCGAACCCTCGACGATCATGTTCTCCTCGAGAGCGAGTGTTTTCAGCGCAGCGCGGATGTCGTCCTCGCCGCATTCGACGACCTCGTCCACGGTCGCCATCGAAAGAGGCAGCGTGATCGTATCGAGATCGATGCCGCCGGCGACGGCATCGGCGAGCGTCTCGTGATGCTCGGTCTCGACCACCCGGCCGGCCGCCATCGATGCCGCCAGCGCCTTCGAATGGCTCGCGGCGACGCCGTAGAGCTTCGTGCGCGGGCTGAAGGCCTTGAGCACCGCACCGATGCCGCTGATCAGGCCGCCGCCGCCCATCGCGACGAAGACATTGTCGACGCCGGCACACTGTTCGAGGATTTCGAGGGCGATCGTGCCCTGGCCGGCGACGATATCGGGATCGTTGTACGGCGAGACATAGGCGTGCCCTTCGGAGGCAGCGCGTTCCTGGGCGTGCCGTTCGGCAAGGCCGGTCTCCTCGCCGTGCAGGATGACCTCGACGCCGTAGGAGCGGATCTTCTCAAGCTTGGCGGGCACGACGGTCTGCGGCAGCACGACGGTGAGGCTGCGGGAAAGCGCCTTGGAGGCATGCGCCGCACCGATGCCGTGGTTGCCGGACGAGGCGGTGATCAGCCGCCCGCCCGCGGGCTGGGCGGACATTTTCGACATTGCGCCCCTGATCTTGAAGGATCCGGTGAGCTGGAAGTTCTCTGCCTTGAAGAGCACCGTCGCGCCTTCGGCCTTTCCGGCCTTGCGGGCGGGCAGGAGCGGTGTCTGGTAGATATGGTCACGAATGCGGGCCCTTGCCCGGACGGCGGCGGCCGCGGTTTCGAAGACGATGGTCTGCATGGTTTCCTCGCTGGTCAGTGTTGCGGCCCGATTTGTCGAAGGAATTCCTTCGTACGGGCATGGGATGGATGACGGAAGAACGTTTCGGGATCCGCCTCTTCGAGGATCGTTCCGCGGTCCATGAAGACGATGCGGTCCGCCACGCTTCGCGCGAAGCCCATTTCGTGGGTCACGACGATCATCGTGAGGCCCTGGCGGGAAAGGTCCGTCATGACGTCAAGTACCTCCTTGACCATTTCCGGGTCGAGGGCGGAGGTGGGCTCGTCGAACAGCATGACCTTCGGCTTCATGCACAGGGCGCGCGCGATCGCCACGCGCTGCTGTTGTCCACCGCTGAGCTGACACGGATAGTTGTCCGCCTTTTCCGTCAGCTGCATGCGCGCCAGCATCGCCAGCGCCGCCTCTTCAGCTACCAGGCGTGGTGTCCGGCGTACCCGCCGCATGGCGAGTGTCAGGTTGTCCAGAACCGTCAGATGTGGAAAGAGGTTGAACTGCTGGAAGACCATACCGACGTCGCCGGCAAGCGCCAGCACGTTGGCACAGTTGGCTGAAAGGCTGTGGCCGGCGATTTCCACGGTGCCACCCTGCCGTTCCTCCAGCCCGTTCAGGCAGCGTACCAAGGTCGATTTGCCAGAACCGGAAGGCCCGCACAGGACGATGCGCTCGCCGGCTGTAACCTTCAAGCTAACCCCGTGCAGGACTTGCGCCGCGCCATAGGATTTGACCAGGTTTTCCGCGATGATCATGACGAGTCTCCAAGGGTGGGTGAGCGCGGGTGCACCGTACGGCCGCTCCTGCCGATAGCGGCGGCTCCCGGAATGCGACGTTCGAGAAAGCGGAAGGCGACGCCGAACAGGAAACCGATCGCGAGATAGAGGATGCCGGCGACGATGAAGACCTCGAAGGGTGCGTAGGTTTTCGCCGTGAAGGCGCGTGCCGCTCCCGACATTTCCATGACCGTGACGGCGCTCGCCAGCGAGCTGGCCTTCAGCACAAGGATCAGTTCGTTGCCGATCGAAGGCAGGATCGCCCGGTAGACCTGCGGCAGGAGCACATCGCGCATGCGGCTGAAGCTTGAAAGACCGAGCGAGATAGAGGCCTCCGCCTGGCCGGGTGGAAGCCGCCTCAGGCCGCCGGCGACGATCACGGCGACATAGGCTGCGGAATTGAGGCCGATGGCGATGATGGCGCAGTTCACGGGCTCGCGGATGATCGGCCAGATCACGCTGGCGCGCACCGCATCGAACTGGGCGAGGCCGTAGTAGAGGATGAAGAGCTGAACGAGGAGGGGGCTGCCGCGCACGAGGAACGTATAGATCGTTACCGGCCAGCGCAGCAACGGGGATTTCGCTGTTAGCCCCAGCCCGAGCGGCAGGGCGAGGATCTGGCCGAGTAGGAAGCTGGCCAGGGTGACGATCAGCGTCAGCTTCAGGCCGGCATAGACGATGGGGATGGACTGCAGGAGGATCTCGGAGGACATGGTGCTCACCGTCCGACCGTCAGGCGTCGATTGCCATGGGCAAAGATCGCCATGGAGACGCTGGTGATGACCACATAGAGGCCGGCGACGATGAGGTAGAAGGTCATGGGCGATTGCGTCGCGCCTGCCGCCACGACGCCCTTGCGCATCAGCTCCTCAAGCCCGACGATCGAAACCAGCGCGCTTTCCTTGAGAATGATGAGCCATTGGTTGCCGAGACCGGGCAGGGCATAGGCGAACATCTGCGGCAGGATGACATGCCGAAAGGTTGCGCCGGCGCCAAGGCCGAGGCTCTTGGCCGCTTCCGCCTGGCCGGGCGGGATCGTGTGGAGCGCGCCGCGCAGAATCTCTGTGAGATAGGCGCCGGAAACGAAGGAGAGTGCACAGATACCGGCGGTCAGCGCATCCACCTCGACATAGGCGCCGAATATCCTGCTGAGGAGAACCGTGCCGCCGTAGAAGACGAGGAAGATGACGAGTAGTTCCGGAAGGCCGCGGATGACGGTGACATAGGTGGAGACGCACCAGCGCACCGGCGCATTGCCGAACTCGGCACCGAACACCGCCGCAACGGCAATCACAAGGCCGATGGCAAAACTTCCGAAAGCCACTTCGAGCGTGACGAGCAACCCTTCCAGCAGGTGTGGAAGATAAGCGAGGATAAGAGACATGGGTCGACCCTGGGGGCCATGCGCCGCATCTGGCGCGAGGCATGGCCCTGTCCGCTGTTAGCCCTTGAAGGAAAGATCGTAGCCGAAGAATTTGGTCGAGATCTTCCCGATCGTTCCATCGGAGATCATGTCGACGATGGCCTTGTCGACGCGGGCTTTCAGCTCCTCCCGGCCCTGCTTCAGGGCGATGCCCTGCCCGTTGCCGAATTCGGAATAGTCGGCGCTGGTCAGCATCGGGCCGGCAAGCTCAAGCTTGCCCTCGCGAGCCTTCATCAGTTCCTCCCAAACCGACTGCTCGAGAAGGCCGGCATCGATGCGGCCAGCGGCCAGATCGTCGGCGATCTGCTCGTTGCGCTCATAGAGACGAACGTCGGCATTCTTGAAGTATTTGTTGGCCACGGCCTCGTGGGTCGAACCGGTCTGCACGCCGATCGCCTTGCCTTCCAGCGCGGCCTCGAGTTCCGCCTTCGTCTTGGCGACAGCGAGCGCGCCGCCCTTGACGGTTGCGATGTGATAGGGCGCATCGGCATAGGCTTTTGAGAAATCCACTTGTTTTGCCCGCTCGGCGGTGATCGAGAGGCCGGAAATCACGAGGTCGAACTTGCCGACCTGAAGGCTTGCCAAGAGTCCATCGAAGGACTGGTTCGTCCAGGCGCAGTCTGCGCCGATGCGCTTGCAGATCTCGTCACCGACCTCGCGGTCGAAGCCGACGATATCGCCTGCCGTATTCGTATAGCCCCATGGCGGGAAGTCGGCGCTGGTGCCGATGCGCAGCGGCTCTGCACCGGCGCTCCCGGCGACGATGGCGGCAAAGACGGATGCAATTGCTAGGATTTTCATGTCATTCCCCTTTTCAGTGATGGTTTCTCTAGGTCGGCCCGGCGAAGATCAGGTCGCGGCCCGGATGTCCAATCCGGCGACCCGCTCCAGCACGGTTCTGGCCATGGCGATATCCTGGGTGGCGACCCCGGTGAGATCGGCGATCGTGATCTGCGAAATGGCCTTACGTCCGCGTGCACGCCCGGAAAGGATGAGGCCGAGCTCGATGCAGTCCTCTGCCTTGATCAGCCCTGCGACGAAGGCACCGGCGAACTCGCCGTGTTCCAGGCATTGACGGGCGAGATCGACCGCCAGCACATTGGCGCGGGCGACAAGCTCGACCGCCAACTCCTGTTTGCCCGGCGCGTCGGCACCCATGGCGGTGATATGCGTGCCTTCCCGGATCCAGCCGGCTTCGATGAGCGGATGGGCCGAGGGCGTCGTGGTGACGATGACATCGGAGGTGCGGCACATGGCTTCGAGATCGTCTGCCAGCTGGACCGGCAACCCGATCGCCGCGAGGTCCGCCTGGAGGGCTTCGGCCTTGGCACGCGAGCGACCCCAGACATTGATCGTGATCGGCCGGCCGGCGAGGGCGGCCATGGCCCTCGCCTGAAAGCGGGCCTGCGTGCCGGTGCCGACGATGGAGAAGGTTTCGGCATCGTCGCGGCAGAGGGCGAAGGTAGCAACGGCGCCGCCGATGCCGGTTCTCAGATCGGTCAGCCAGCCCTCGTCGTTCAGTGTGGCGATCACCCGGCCGGTCTCGGCCGAGACGGCGACGATAATGCCGTTGCTCGATGGCAATCCCTTGGACGGGTTGTCGTAGAAGCCTGCGGCGATCTTCACGACGAAGACCGGATCGCCTGCGATGTAGCCGTACTTGATGTGGCAGTCGCCGTTTTTGCCGGGAAAGCCGAGATAGCCGACCGGCGGCACGTCCGCGCGCCCGTCCGATATCGCGATGTAGGCGTCCCGTATCGCCGCGATCGTTCCGGGGTCGATGCTGATGAGGTTCTGGATGTCGGAACGTGAGAGCTGGATCATGGGCTTCCCGCCTTTTCAGGCAATCAAGGTTTGCAGCCCGCTCCGTTCGGGCACGACATGTCGTGCCCGGCGGAAACCTGGCTGGCCGCAGGTGGCGTGGATTTGTTTACGGGCGGCCGGAAGGTCTGGCCGCGGCTGCCGGAGGTGGGGCACCGCAGCGTTTCCGCGACTGGCCTTCATTCCTGCCGGGTACTATAGGAGATAAAACCATATTGTCTAGTATAGATTTTTTTGTCTAATTGCTGATGTCGGCAAGCGCGGCGATCGCCGTTCCAGCAAGAAGGGTTGCTCCCGGGGCGATGATCGCGTCGTTGAAGTCGTAGGCCGGCTGATGCAGCCGGCCGTCGAAGACCGCCGGACCGTTGCCGATCCAGGCATAGGCGCCGGGGCGGTGAAGCAGGAAGAAACCGAAATCGTCGCCGGCCATCGTGGGGCGCGGGTCTCCCCGATAGGCGGCAAGGCCTGCCTCATGCACGACCGCGCGCATGAGATCCCGTTCCGCCGGCGTGTTTGCCACCGGCGGGCACATGGGATCGTCGAAGATAAGATCGACGGCACAGGATGCAGTGGCTGCCGCGGAGGCGGCGATGGCGCGCGTACGCTCCCGAAGCAGGGTGAGGGTCTCCATCCGGAAAGCCCGCAAGGTGCCCTTCAGGTCCGCGGACTGTGGAATGATGTTCTGGGCATGCCCGCCGTGGAACGAACCGACGGTCGCCACGGCCGCCTCGTAGGGATCTACCGCCCGGGCGACGGCCTGCTGGAGGCCGGTGAGAAAATGCCCGCCGGCGAGCAGCGGATCGCCGGAAAGATGGGGCATCGCGGCATGCGCACCCTCGGCGCGGAAGGTGATGTCGAATTCCGATGTGCCGGCCATGACCGGCCCGTCATGCAGCAGGACTTCGCCGGCCGGCATGTCGGGCCAGTTGTGGAGGCCGAAGATCCGTTCGAAAGGAAAGCGCTCGAGCAGCCCGTCCTCGATCATCAGCCGCGCGCCGCCGAAGCGTTCCTCCGCCGGCTGGAAGACGAGGTAGACGGTACCGGCAAAGTCCCGCGCCCGGGCGAGGAGGGTCGCTGCACCGATCAGGATCGCGACATGTCCGTCATGGCCGCAGGCATGCATTTTGCCGGGGTTCTTCGAGGTGTAGGAGAGGCCCGTCGTCTCGCTGATCGCAAGGGCGTCCATGTCCGCGCGCAGTGCCACTGCCGGGCCGGGCGCGGCCCCTTCGATGACGCCGACGAGCCCGTTGCCGCCGATCTTCTCGTGAACCGCGATGCCGAGTGCTTCCAGCCGGTCCCGGATGAACCCTGCGGTCCAGACTTCCTCAAGCGAAAGCTCCGGATGGGCGTGCAGGGTGTGGCGGTAGGAAATCAGCGTGTTGATGTCGGCTTTGGAGAGAGTGTTCATCGGTGCCCGCGAATATACGTTTCTGTCTCATCTGAACATCCTCGTATATCTCTGCGCCGATCGACTTTGCAACCGGCCTCCGTCTTTCCAGCGGGCTGCCGCCACGCTGAAAAGGGCGTCACCGCAGGATCAGGCGCTCCATGAGGGCCTTGAGGTCTCTCGCCACGGCGAAGCTGTCGTCCTGGTGCTGGCGCCTGCAGAAGAGTTCGCAGCTCCACCAGCCGGTATAGCCGGTCGCCTTGACGGCATCGACCCAGCTTTGGAGGTCGAGCACGCCCTTTCCGGTCGGCACGTCGCGGAGGATGGGCTCGTTCGGTATGCCACCGGCATAGTGCAGGGAATCGCAGAGGTGCACACCATAGATCTGCGCCTTGTCGAGCCGGGCGATCCGTTCCGGCGTGTCACCGCTGGTATAGGCGTGCCAGAAGTCAATGACGAGACGCACATTGTCCCGGTCGCAGCGTTCGAGCACCTGCATCTGGGCATCCATCGTGTTGAGCGGGGTCCAGGACAGCGCTTCGAGATAGACGAGTAGACCATGCGATGCGGCGATATCTGCGACGGCCCGGAGATTGGCGGCGGTGAGATCCAGCTGGGAATCTGTCGGTAGGTCGATGAGGCCACGGTAGAGGGCGGGATAGCGCTCTGCAGCGTCCGCCTCGAAAACCCGGATGTCCAGCGGGCCGGTAATGGCCTCTATCCCTTTCGCCCCGGCTGCCGATGCAAGGGCACAGAGATCTTCGGCCTCTCGCAACATCTGACGCCGGGCGTCACCCTGCCGCTCGAGGTCGATCAGGAAGCCGATGCCGGGGAGGGTGAGGCCGCCGAGTCGCGCCGTCAGTTCGGATGTGGAGAAACCGGCATCGAGGAAGGCGGCGATCTTCGGGCCGGAGGTTTCGAGGCCGTCGAAGCCCAGCTCGCGCGCGATTGCGATGTCGATCGCCAGCGTGTTCGGCCGGGAGGCCATGGAATGATAGATGAGCTGGTTTTCTGTCCGGATCATGGATGCGAGCCTCCTGTGCTCGTCTTTGTGTCTGCGGATCCGACGGAAACGGGCCGCTTGTTTCGGGCTGCGCGGATGGCTTCCGCGGCGCGCAGTGCGATGACGTTGTCCTCGCCGAGCGCCATCCATGTTGCCGGCGTGTGCGGCAGGGCCAGGAAGGTTTCGATCGTCGTGACATGCGGGTCGCGCTCGCGTACCGGGATGAGTTCGTTCCGCCCGTTCAGCCGCCGGATCAGGGTGCCCGCTCCTTTTCCGCTCAGCGTGCCATGGGCGATCAGCGTGCCGCGATCGCCGGCAAGCATGACGATGCTTTCGAATTCCGCGGTGGTGAAACTCTCGTAGGATTGAAGCACGGCCCCGCCGGACAGGCCGGCCGCATAGGACTGCTGGTCGGTATCGCCCTGCGCCGGCGAGGCTGAAAGGGCCGAGACGGCGACAGGCTCCTGGCCGGTGAGGAAACGCGCAAGGTCGATGCTGTCGATCGACGCCCCGAAAAGCGCATTGGCACGGTCCACTGTCTCGTCTACATGGCGGTTGGGTGGCGGTTGAAAGGGGGCGCCGCGCGCGATGAGGAGCGACTGTAGCGTTCCGATCTCTCCTTCCAGCAGCAGCCGGCGCATGGTCTGGTGGGGCGAAAGGGTGCGGAAGGGCTGGTGGACGGCCAGCGTTATGCCCGCCGCCCGGCATGTCTCGACAAGGCTTGCGGCAAGACGGCTGCTACCGGCGATCGGACCGTCGCACAGAACGTGTTTGCGCTGCGCCGCCGCAGCCAGGATGTAGTGCCTGCGCCGGTCGCGAACGGCGCTGACATAGGCGAAGCCGACTCGCGGATCCCGCAGTGCCCGCCGCGCCTCAAGGGAGATGCCGGGGATCTGCATGTCCTGCGAGAAATGTGCCGCATATTCCCGGTTCCGGCTGACGACCCACAGTGGCTCCTGCCCGGCCGACCGGATCGCCGCAACCATGTGCTCCGTTGTTATGGTTCCGGTCCCCATGACGGACCACCCGACCGCTCCGCTGGACTGCACCACGGATCCTCCCCTTTTATGCTCCACAGATTGACCGTCCGGCTCTGGCGCGGCAATTGCGCAGGCAATTGATGTCTTTAGCGATATGAAGTAGAACTAGCGTCACAATGCGTCGGATAAGGCGCGGGGGTGACAATGGATCAGCTGGGAAGAGACGGGGCCGCATTGGCAGCGAACCTCAGGACGCTGTGCGAGCAGCACGGCTCGGTTGCGGCTGTCTGCCGCAAGATCAATGTCAACCGGCAGCAGTTCAACAAGTACCTGTCGGGCGCCCATGTGCCGTCGCCCGCCAATCTCAGGATCATCGCGAACTATTTCGGCCTCAGCGTTCCCATGCTCTTTGCCGACCCGGAGGAATTCCGCACGCTGGTGGAGGGGAATTTCTTCCATGCGATGGCGACGGCCCGCCAGCTGCCGGAATTCTCGCGCTTCGTGTCGGGTATGATCGTCGAGAACAATGCCGATCACAACGACATCGTCGGGATCTACGACCGCTACCAGTTTTCCTCGATCTACAAGGGTTTCGTGCTGCGGTCGGCTTTCTGCATCTACCGCAACAGGGAATTCCTCCAGCACTACTATGTCGAGCGCTTCCCGAGCTTCGATGACCCCAAGAAGACGGAATATGTCTTCAAATATTACGGTTTCTGCTTCCCCGTCGCCGACCGCCTCTTCACGGCGGATTTCGAGGGTATCCAGTCGAATGAGATGACCTTCGGCGTCTATGCGCAGGTCAAGCGCAACGCCAAGCGCTTCATGTTCGGCATTTCCAGCGGCATCGCAGCGACCGTCTTCCGCCAGCCCTATTCCACGAAGGTCGCGCTGCATTACCGAGGGCCAGGCCTCCTGCGCCGCGAGCATCTCAAGGAGCTGACGGTGCTGGACCGCAACGACCCGAGCATTCCGCGCGAGGCGTTGCAGTATCTTGGCGATGGCTCCGACATGATCCAGATGAGCTGAGGCGACCCCGTTAGGGGTGCAGTTCGACGGCGAGCCAGACGCTGTCGCTGTCCGCATAGTAGCGGTGCCAGGGATAGGTCCACTGCTTTTCGCCGGTCACACGGCAGAAGGGATCGTGGGAATAGCCGATCGGCATCACCACGTCCTCGTAGAGCGTTGCCGCGTCGCGCGCCTTGAATTTCTGCATGCGGCCCGATCCATGGATCTGCGTGTGTGTTTCGAGGAACGGGTGTTCGTTGTGGATGAAGCAGTCCGTATCGCCCGGCGACCACCAGAGATTGAGCTTCAGTGTGAAGGTCTGCGACGCTTCGGCTACCGTGCGTTCATTGGTGAAGACGCGCGGGTCGAGCGTGACGGTGCCGATCTCGTCCTGTGCCGAAATATAGAGCGGCGTGTCGCGCGGAAAGCTGCGGATGCGGTTGCCCAGCCAGTCCCAGCCGCGGAACATGCAGCCGCCGAGATTGGTCGGGTTGACGACCTTGATGATCGCCGCCCGCTCCGCCTTGCGGATGCGACCGCCCTTCAGCCAGGTCGATTTCCACGCCGGCACGATGGCGGGGTGCTCGTCGCCCGTCACCATCGGGGAGGGGCTGATATTGACCACGACGGCGTCCGCCACGTCATAGTCGATCACGCTCTCAACCAGCTTTGCCGAAATGAAGTCGTCTGCGAAAGCCAGATCTCTGCTCAGGTTCTGCACGGCGATGCCTCTTTTGTCTGTCCGTGTCCTGAGAAAGCCATAGCGCGTATCGTGAAAAAAGTGCGCGCCGGAATTAATTTATTCGCGTGATGATGCGACACCTGCTTCACTTCGCGAAGGATGGTTTTCTCCAGGCCTATCCACCTTTCCCAATCGAGGCGTGCGCGAGCTGCCCCAAATTGGCCGGACCTGCGGCGGCGCGGTGGGCGGGAGCGAAAACTATGACGCAGACCTGCTTTTAAACTGCGTCATCTCGCGTCAGTGTTTCGATGGCTGCGAACTTGCGGTGACGCGCTGCTCCGCTGAAGAATAAGCTCATCGCTGGAAGGCACCCCTTCCTGCCCACAAAGATAACGAGATTTCAGAGGGTCGATCACATGAAACTGACAGGTGGCCAAGTCGTCGCGAAAGCGTTGAAGGAATACGGCGTCGAATATGTGGCGGGCGTGCCGGGCCATGGCATCTGGTCGCTGTTCGATGCCTTCCTGCAGGAAGGCTCGGAAATCCCGTTCATCCAGGTGATGCACGAGCAGAGCGCCGTTCACATGGCCGATGGCTATTATCGCGCCTCCGGCAAGCCGATGGCCTGCTCCACCTCGGTCGGTCCCGGTGCGGCCAACACGATCATCGGCCTTGCGACCGCCTATTGCGACTCTACCTCGCTCTTCTACGTCTCCGGCTCGCCCCAGACCTACATGCATGGCCATGGCACCATGCAGGAACTGGAACGCCAGCAGGATAATGCCTTCCCGCGCATCACCGAACAGGTGACGAAGCGCGCCTGGCAGGCCAATTCGGTGCAAGTCCTCCCAAGCATCATGCACCGTGCCTTCAGCGAACTTCTGACAGGCCGCCCGGGTCCGGTTCATGTCGAGGTCCCGATGGACGTTCAGGTCGAGGCGGCGGATGTCACCATCCATCCGCTCGGCAAGCGTCTGCCGGTCGGCGTCGCTTATCCGGATCCGAAGGCCATCGAAGCGGCGCTGAAGGTTCTTCTTGCCGCCGAGCGCCCGGTCATCGTCGCCGGCGGCGGCGCGATCACCGCGAACGCTTCGGCCGAACTGACGCGCCTTGCCGAAAAGCTCGGCGCGGCCGTCTCCATCACCTGGAACGGCAAGGGCGCGATTTCGGAAGACCACGAATTGTTCATCGGCGCGGTCGGCCAGACGGGCACGACCTGCGGCAACCAGATCACTGCCTCCGCCGACGTCGTCGTCTCGGTCGGCTGCCGCTTCACCGACTGGTCGGCCTCTTCTTATGCCAAGGGCGTCTCCTTCTCGATCCCCTCGGCCAAGCTCATCCATATCGACCTCGACCCGCGCGAGATCGGCAAGAACTACGAAACCGAGGTCGGCATTGTCGCCGATGCCAAGGTGACGCTGGAGGCGATCCTGTCGCTCATCTCGGATGCGGAATCACAGAAGATGCTGGCGCGCCGCGAAAACTTCCTCGCCGACGTGCAGAAGGCCAAGGCCGACTGGCGCGCCCAGGTTGAGCCGCGCGAAAACAGCCGCGAGACGCCCTTCACCTCGCAGCGCCCGCTGATGGCGCTCCGCAAGGTCCTGGATCGTAGCGGCATCGTGGTGGTTGGCTCCGGCAACACCCAAGGCTCGGTCAAGCAGAGCTTCCCGGTCTATGAACCGCGCACGCACCTGACCTCCGGTTCTTATTCGCCGATGGGCTGGGCGGTGCCGGCGGCGATGGGCGCCAAGCTCGCCTGCCCGGACCGGCAGGTCGTCGCCATCGTCGGCGACGGCGATTTCATGATGTCGCTGCCGGAAATGGGCACGGCCGTCATGAACGGCATCAACGTCGTGTTCCTCGTTCTCAACAACCAGGGCTACATGTCGATCCGCGGCGGACAGCGCAAATTCATGGGCCGCCACATCGCCTCCGAGTTCAACCATCACGCCGGCAACGGCGCCCCCTATTCGGCCGATATCGCGGCTTCCGCCCGGGCGTTCGGCCTTCAGGCCTGGAAGGTCGAGAAGAACGAGGATCTCGAAAGCAGCCTGAAGGCGGCGCTCGACTGCGGCGGCCCGGCCCTCGTCGAAGTGATCGTCTCGCGCGACGCCGCCGGCCCGTTCGCCACCGGCTGGTGGGATTTCCCGTCGCCGGCCTATTACGAGAAGGAACAGGCGGCCTACGCGGACATGCGCGCCCGCGAACAGCACCTCTGACCTGACGGCAGGGGAGGCTCCGCCTCCCCATCTCCTCCCAAGCCCATTGATGACGCGGCGCGCAGAGCGACCGTGAACGAAGAGACTTTGTCATGATCCGGCACATCAAAACAGCCACGGCCACCATCGAAGAGGGCGGCGCCGACAGTGCGGTCACCAGGGCGGTCAAGACGCTTCTCGAAAAGGTCAGGACCGGCGGCGACAAGGCGGTTCGCGAACTCTCCGTTCAGTTCGACAAGTTCGATCGCGACACCTACCGCCTGTCGAAGCAGGAAATCGCGGATTGCATCGATGCGCTGACGGCGCAGGAGCGTGCCGACCTCGACTTCGCGCAGGAGCAGATCCGCCGTTTCGCCGAGGCGCAGAAGGCGGCGCTGCGGGATATCGAGGTCGAGACCCTGCCGGGCGTGATCCTCGGCCACAAGAACGTGCCGATCCAGAATGTCGGCTGCTATGTGCCGGGCGGCAAATACCCGCTGCTCGCCTCCGCCCATATGACGGTGCTGACGGCGCGCGTTGCCGGCTGCCAGCGCGTCATCACCTGCGCGCCGCCGTTCCAGGGCAAGATCGCTGAGAAGATCGTCGCGGCACAGGCGCTTGCCGGCGCGGACGAAATCTATTGCCTCGGCGGCGTGCAGGCGATCGCCGCCATGGCCTATGGCACCGAGACGATCGAGCCCGTCGACATGCTCGCCGGCCCCGGCAACGCCTATGTCGCGGAAGCCAAGCGCCTGCTCTTCGGCCGCGTCGGCATCGATCTCTTTGCCGGCCCGACGGAGACGCTCGTCATCGCCGACGACAGCGTCGACGGCGAACTGGTGGCGACGGACCTGCTCGGCCAGGCGGAGCACGGCGTCAATTCGCCGGCCGTCCTCATCACGAACTCGGAAAAGCTGGCGCGCGACACGCTCGCCGAGATCGATCGCCTCCTGAAAATCCTGCCGACGGCGGCCGTCGCCGGCAAGGCCTGGGCGGATTACGGCGAGATCATCCTGTGCGATACGCTCGAGGAGATGCTGGCGGAAGGCGATCGCGTCGCTTCCGAGCACGTCCAGGTCATGACGCGCGACCCGGACTACTTCCTCGACAACATGACGAATTACGGCGCGCTGTTCCTTGGCGCCCGCACCAATGTCGCTTTCGGCGACAAGGTGATCGGCACGAACCACACGCTGCCGACCAACAGGGCGGCCCGCTACACCGGCGGCCTCTGGGTCGGAAAATTCCTGAAAACCTGCACCTACCAGAAGGTTCTGACCGACGAGGCCTCCGCGATGATCGGCGCCTACGGCTCGCGGCTCTGCCTGATGGAAGGTTTTTCCGGCCACGCCGAGCAGGCCAACATCCGCGTCCGCCGCTACGGCGGCAGGAATGTCGGTTACGCCATGCCGGTCGAGCCCAACTGACAACCGCGCACAAGAGCCCGCCAGGGGCCGCGATCAAAAACCCAACCAGAGAGGATGAAACCATGTCCAAATTCATCGCCACAGCGCTTGCGGCGACCATGCTGATGCCCATAGCCGCCCGGGCGGAAGGCCAGATCGAAGTTCTGCACCATTGGGTTTCGCAGAGCGAAGTCGACGCGCTCAACGTCATCCGCAAGGAACTCGAGGCCAAGGGCTTCCAGTGGAAGGATTCGGCGGTCGGCGGCATGAGCGGCGCGAACGCGCAGCAGGCGCTTCGCGCGCGTCTTACTGCGGGCGATCCGCCGGGCGCCATGCAGTTCCTCGGCTGGGAGGGCGTGCAATGGGCCGAACAGGGTGTCGTGCGTGACCTGAACGATCTCGCCAAGACCGGCGGCTGGCGTGAGGCGCTCGCCCCGCAGCTTCTGCCCTTCGTGACCTCGGGAGAGGCCTTCATCGCCGCGCCGATCAACATGCACCGCCAGAACTGGGTCTGGGCCAACAAGAAGATCTTCGACGACGCCGGCGTTTCGGTGCCGAAGAGCTGGGCCGAACTGATCGAGACCGGCAAGAAGCTGAAGGAAAAGGGTATCGTTCCCGTCGCGATGGGCGACGAGCCTTGGCAGATCGGCATCATCTTCGATGCGCTGCTGTCCGACATCAACGGGCCGGACTTCTACCAGAAGACCGCGATCGACCTCGATCCGGAAGCGCTCGGCAGTGCTGAAATGGTCAAGGTGTTCGACGCGCTGCGCGACGTCCGCGGCCTTGTCGACGACAATTTCGTCGGCCGCGACTGGGCTGTGGCGACAGGCATGGTCATCGACGGCAAGGCCGCCATGCAGTTCATGGGCGACTGGGCGAAGGGCGAATTCCTCGCCAAGGGCCTGAAGCCCAACCAGGACTTCTACTGCTTCGCGACGCCGGGCCAGGTAACGTCGTTCCAGTACCTTATCGACAGCTTCGGCATGTTCACCGTGAAGGACGAGAACGTGCAGAACGCGCAGGTCGCGCTCGCCGAGACCATCATGGACCCGAAGGTCCAGAAGGGCTTCAACCTCATCAAGGGCTCCATCCCGGCGCGCAACGACGTCTCGGTCGACGACTTCGATGACTGCGCCAAGCTCGGCTACCAGGAGCGCGCGGCAGCGATCGAGAAGGGCAGCATGCAGGGCGCGATGACGCACGGTTTTGCCGCCAAGCCCGAGTTCGCCTCGGTCTTCAGCGACGTCGCCGCCCAGTTCTTCGTCGGCAAGATGAGCTCCGAAGATGCGGTGAAGATGCTGGTCTCCGGCATCGACAACGCCCGGTAATCCAATCGCCACAAGGAGGAGCCGCACCCGTCGGCTCCTCCGCAAGACCCGCTATCGGAGCTGACCTATGAGCGCCTCTACGCGCATGTCCTCGCGATTGGCAGGCTGGCTACCGCGCCTCGTCGTCGCTCCCAGCCTGCTCGTCGTCATCGTCACGGTCTACCTGTTCATTCTCTGGACCGGCGTGATTTCCGTGACCTCGTCGAAATTCGTGCCGACCTACGATTTCGTCGGTCTCGAACAATATGTGCGCCTCTGGGCGACGCCGCGCTGGCACACCGCCGTCGCCAATCTTTTCATCTTTTCCGCCCTGTTCCTGGCGCTCTCGACGGGCCTCGGGCTGCTGATGGCAATTTTTCTCGACCAGAACATCCGGGCCGAAGGGGCGCTCCGCGCGATCTACCTCTATCCGATGGCGCTCTCCTTCATCGTGACGGGGACCGCCTGGAAATGGATCATGAATCCGGGCCTCGGCATCCAGAAGGTCGTCAACGATCTCGGCTGGACCGACTTCCGCTTCGACTGGATCACCAATCCTGACATGGCGATCTACACCGTCGTCGTCGCCGGCGTCTGGCAGTCCTCGGGGTTCGCCATGGCGATCTTCCTCGCCGGCCTGCGCGGCATCGACAATTCCGTCATCAAGGCCGCGCAGATCGAAGGGGCTTCGCTGCCGCTGATCTACCGCCAAATCATCATCCCCATGCTGCGCCCGGCCATGCTGAGCGTCATCGTGCTCCTCAGCTACATCGCCATCAAGAGCTTCGACCTGGTGCTTGCGCTGACGAACGGCGGGCCCGGCACGGCGACCGAATTGCCGTCGACCTTCATGTTCTCGGCCACGTTCCGCCGCAACCAGATGGGCGTCGGTGCGGCGAGTGCCGTGATGATGCTGATGACCGTCGCCGCGATCATCGTCCCCTACCTCTATTCGGAACTGCGGGGTGAGAACAATGGCTGAAGCCCTTTCCCAATCCGGCAAGGCGCGGCTCGGCCGCCTCGTCGTCTACGGCTGCCTTATCGTCGTCGCGCTCGTCTACCTCATGCCCCTCTGGGTCATGGTCGTGACGTCCCTGAAGCCGCTCGACGAGATCTACAGCGGCTCGTTCATCGGCATGCCGAAGGCGATCACGCTCGACGCCTGGCGCGCGGCGTGGTCCGAGGCTTGCATCGGCACTGAGTGCACGGGCCTAAAACCCTATTTCGTCAACTCGCTGCTGATGGTGATCCCGGCGGTGGCGCTCTCGACCGGTATCGGCGCGATCAATGGCTACATCCTCACGAAATGGAAGTTTCCCGGCGCGAATTTCGTCTTCGGCCTCCTGCTGTTCGGCTGCTTCCTGCCCTACCAGGCGATCCTCATCCCCATGGCCCGCACGCTCGGCCTTCTGGGGCTCGCCGGCTCCATTCCCGGCCTCGTCGCCGTGCATGCTTCCTATGGCATCTGCTTCACGACGCTGTTCTTCCGCAATTACTTCGTGTCGCTGCCGGATGAGCTGACCAAGGCGGCGATGGTCGACGGGGCGGGTTTCTTCCGCATCTTCTGGAGCGTCATCCTGCCGACCTCGATCCCGATCATCGTCGTCTCGTGCATCTGGCAGTTCACGCAGATCTGGAACGATTTCCTGTTCGGCGTCTCCTTCACGTCGGGTTCCAGCAGTCCCGTCACGGTGGCGCTCAACAACATCGTCAACGTGACCACCGGCCGCAAGCAGTACAATGTCGACATGGCCGCCGCCATGATCGCCGCCATCCCAACCCTGGTCGTCTACATCGTCGCGGGCCGCTATTTCGTCCGCGGGCTGACGGCCGGCGCCGTGAAAGGCTGAAGCCATGTCCACTCTCGAAATCGATCGCGTCCGCAAGGCCTATGGCCATCTCGAAGTTCTGAAGGAGGTATCGATCTCCATCGGAACCGGCGACTTCCTCGTGCTGCTCGGCCCCTCCGGCTGCGGCAAGTCAACACTCCTCAACATGATCGCCGGTTTGGAAACGATCACCGGCGGCGAGATCCGCATCGCCGGAAAGACCGTCAACGATCTCTCGCCGAAGGACCGCGACATCGCCATGGTGTTCCAGTCCTACGCGCTCTATCCGACGATGACCGTGCGGCAGAACATCGAGTTCGGCATGAAAATCCGCCGGGTCGCCGAAACGGATCGCGACAAGGCCGTGAAGACGGCGTCGGATCTTCTCCAGATTACCCATCTCCTCGACCGGAAACCCTCGCAGCTCTCCGGCGGCCAGCGCCAGCGCGTCGCCATGGGACGGGCCATCGTGCGGGAACCGAAGCTTTTCCTGTTCGACGAACCGCTGTCGAACCTCGACGCGAAGCTGCGCGTCGACATGCGCACCGAGATAAAGCGCCTTCACGCCCGGCTCGGCACGACCATCGTCTATGTCACGCATGACCAGATCGAGGCGATGACGCTCGCGACGCGCGTCGCCGTCATGAAGGACGGCGTGGTGCAGCAGCTCGACGAGCCGCAGGCTGTCTACGACCGGCCGGCGAACGTCTATGTCGCGCGCTTCGTCGGTTCGCCGGCGATGAACATCGTGCCCGCCACGCTCGAGGTCGACGGCGGCACCGCGACGGCGGTGATCGACGTCGCGCGGCGCCCGGCGGCGCGTGTCGGCGGCGTTGCCCTCTCCGCGGAGGCGCTCCGCCGCTACGCGGGCAAGAAGGTGCTGGCGGGCATTCGCCCGGAGAACTTCTCCATCGCCGCAAATGGCGTCGCGTCGTCGTTGACGGTCGATTTCGACGTCGTTGAACCGACGGGACCGGACACGCTCGCCGTCTTCCAGCTCGGTGGTGTCGAAGTCACCGCCCGCCTTCCGCCGCGGCAGGCCCATGCAGGCCGCGAGGCGGCGCTTGCCGTAGACACGTCGAAGATCGTGCTCTTCGACGCGGAAACCGAAACGCGCATCGACTGAAAGACCTTTCATGACCGAGACGGCAGACATCGTCATCATCGGCTCCGGCATTGGCGGAGCCTCCCTGGCGCACAGCCTTGCGCCATCGGGCCTCAGCATCGTCATCCTCGAACGGGGGGCGCATTTGAAGGACACGCCCGAGGCACGCGACGACGTCGCCATCTTCCAGAAGGGTTTTTATCGCTCTTCCGAGGAATGGCTGGGCACGGACGGCGAGAGTTTCCTGCCCGGCAACTACTATTATGTCGGCGGTAATTCGAAATTCTTCGGCGCGGTCATGTATCGCTATCGCCGCGAGGATTTCGCGCCGCGCCGCCATATGGACGGTGCGTCACCCGGCTGGCCTCTCTCCTATGACGCGCTTTCTCCCTGGTATGACGCCGCCGAGCAGGTTTTTCGCGTGCGCGGTTCCACCATCGGCGATCCGACGGAACCGTCGCACGAAAAGCCTTATGGATACCCGCCGGTTCCCGACGAGCCGGCGATGGCCGCCGTTCGCCGCCGGCTGGAGAAGGCGGGTGTGCATCCGGCGTCTTTGCCGTTGTCGATCGATATCGACGCCTGGCTGAAGCGGGCGAAGACGGGCTGGGACGCCTTCCCCAACACGGGAACGGGCAAGATTGATGCGGAGGTCGGCCCGCTCGCCAGCGCGCTCGCCCATCCGAACGTCAGCCTCGTCACCGGGGCCAGCGTCACGCGTCTTGAGACGGATGACGCGGGGCGCAGGGTCGTTGCCGCCGTCTATCAGAAGGATGGCGTCGAATACCGGATTTCGGCCGATCGCTTCGCCGTGGCGGCGGGCGCGGTTCAGTCCGCGGCGCTGCTTCTTCGCTCGGCCAGCAAGGCGCATCCGACCGGTCTCGGCAACAGCTCGGACCAGCTCGGCCGCAATTTCATGAATCACAACACGACGGCGATGCTGACCTTCGATCCTTTCGCCGCCAATAGCTGCGTCTACCAGAAGACCATCGCCTTCAACGATTTCTACAACGCGGACAACGAGACGGGTTTCCCGCTGGGCAACGTGCAGCTCCTCGGCCACATCACCGGAAATATCCTGAAGGCCAATCTGCCGTTTCCGGCGCCGGGCTGGTTCGCGGGGCTCATGGCGCGCTACGCCTATGGCTGGTTCCTGACGAGCGAAGACCTTCCCAATCCGGAAAGCCGGGTGATGGTGCGCGACAACCGCATCGTCATGCATTGGATACGGTCGAACATGCGGGCGCATGAGGCGCTGATCAGGAAAACCCGCGCCGTCATGCGCAAGGCGGGTTTCCCCATCATCCTCACGCATACCTTCGGCCGCAAGACGACCTCGCACCAATGCGGCACCGCACGCCTCGGCGATGACCCGAAAACCTCGGTCGTCGACCTCAACTGCCGCAGCCACGACGTCGAAAACCTCTACATCACGGACGCCTCCGTGCTGCCGACATCGGCTGCCGTCAACCCGGCGCTCACCATCGCCGCGCTCGCCATCAAGGCCGGCGTCGCCATTTCGGGAGGGAAGGCATGAGCATTCGCGATATCGGCTCGGCGCGCTACGGCATTTCCCCACGGCATCCGGCGGAGGTCGACACGTTCGACTACATCGTCGTCGGTGGAGGCTCGACCGGCTGCGTCGTCGCTGCGCGCCTTTCGGAGGACCCTGCCGTCCGTGTTCTCCTCATCGAGGAGGGGCCGCGCGATCTCAACCCGTATATCCACATCCCCGGCGCCTACTACAAGACCGCTCAAGGCGACCTCCTGAAGCGCATTCCCTGGGAGCCGATGGCGGAACAGGAGCGCACGGAAACACCGACCATGGTGCAGGCCCGGGTGCTCGGAGGCGGCAGTTCGGTCAACGCGATGATCTACATCCGCGGCGTGCCCGGCGACTATGACCATTGGGCGGACCTTGGCGCGGAGGGCTGGGGATACGCCGATGTCCTGCCGTTCTTCAAGCGCGCGGAGGACAACAACCGTTTCTGTAACGAGGCGCACGGCGTTGGCGGACCCCTCGGCGTGTCTGACATCGACTACATTCATCCGCTGACCCGCGCCTGGCTGCAAGCCTGCCAGCAGGCGGGGTTGCCCTATAACCCGGATTTCAATTCCGGCGATCCCACAGGTTGTGGGCTCTACCAGATCACCGCGCGGGACGGTCGGCGCAGCTCGGCCGCCGTTGCCTATCTTAACCCGGCCCGCAAGCGCGCCAATCTGCGCATCGAGACGGGGACCATGGTCACCCGCATCCTCATCGAGAAGGGCAGGGCGGTCGGCGTGGAATGCACCAGGGGCAAGCGCAAGGTCGTCTATCGTGCGGATCAGGAAGTGGTTGTTTCCACCGGGGCGATCGCGACGCCGAAGCTGCTGATGCTGTCAGGTATCGGCCCGGCGAATGAGATCGGGCGGCACGGCGTCGAGGTCCATGCCGACCTGCCGGGCGTCGGCCAGAATCTGCAGGACCATATCGAGATTTCGCTGGTCTATCAGCTGAATGGCCCGCACAGCTACGACAAGTACAAGAAGCTGCACTGGAAGGCCCTTGCCGGACTGAACTATGCGCTCTTCCGCAACGGTCCCGCCGCGTCCAACCTCATCGAGGGCGGGGCGTTCTGGTGGGGAGACAGGAACGAGGCGACGCCGGATATCCAGTATTTCATGGTGGTCGGTGCCGGTATCGAGGAGGGCGTCGATGCGGTACCCGGCGGCAATGGCTGCACGGTCAATCTGGGGCAGATCCGGCCGCGGTCGCGCGGGGAGGTCACGCTTGTGAGCGCGGATCCGGCGGCAAATCCGCGCGTGGCGCCGCGCTATTTCTCCGATCCCTATGATCTTGAGGCCATTACCGACGGTACGATGGCGGCCCTCGACATCATGGCGCAGCCGGCCATTTCGAAATTCGTAACAGCGCGGCATACGCCGGTGCCGTCCCTGAAAACCCGCGAGGAGATCCGCGCCTTCTGTGTGAAGGACGCGCATGCCGCCCTGCACCCTGCCGGAACATGCCGAATGGGCGTGGACGACCGGGCCGTGGTCGACTCGAAGCTGCGCGTGCACGGTATCGAGCGGCTGCGCGTTGCCGATGCCTCGGTCATGCCGACGCTGATTTCCGGCAATCCGAATTCCGTCTGCATCATGATTGGCGAACGCGCGGTCGATTTTCTGCGTCAATAGGCAGTGCTTCTTGTTACATAAATGTGCGTGTTCATGCATTCTTGGAATCAATAAATGCACAAAAAGGCAAACAGAATGAATCCTAGTGTTGTGGTCTTCGATATCGGCGGCGTGTTGATCGACTGGAATCCAGCTTATCTTTATCGCCAGCTCCTGCCGGACGATGCGGCGGTTTCCACCTTCCTGACGGATGTCTGCACTCCGGCATGGAACGAGGCGTTCGATGCGGGTCGGCCGTTTGCCGAGGGCGTAGCCGAGCTCGTGCAGCGTCACCCCGAGCAGGCAGACCTGATCGAGGCCTACTGGCTGCGCTGGCACGAGATGCTGGGTGGCGAGGTGCCGGGCACCGCCGGCATTCTGGGGCGGCTGAAAGCGGATGGCGTTCCCGTGCACGCGATTTCGAACTGGTCGGCGGAGACCTTTCCGCGGGCGCAGGCGATCTTTCCCTTCCTGGGGCTTTTCGACGTGCTCATCGTTTCCGGGCGGGAAAAGTTGATAAAGCCGCATGCGCCCATCTTCGAGCGCTATCTGGAGCGGGCGGGTGTTCGCGCCGAGCAATGCATCTTCATTGACGACAACCCGGCGAACATTGCCGCGGCGGCGGCACTCGGCTTTCATACCGAACATTTCAGCACGGCCGAGGCGCTGGAAGCCCGCCTGGCGGCGCTCGGCCTGCTCGCGCCCAGCGTGGAGACAGCGGGATGACCGCGGACAGGAAGGAACTGGCGGCACTGTCTCCGGAGGAACGGCAAGCCGTCATTCTCGAAAAGGTCAATGCGGCAGGCCGGGTCCTTGCAGCCGGGCTTGCACAGGAGTTCGGCGTGTCGGAAGATTCGATCCGCCGCGACCTGCGCGACCTTTCGGACGCAGGGCTCGTGCAGCGCTTCCATGGCGGTGCGGCGCGGCTGGTGACGCCGGCGCTCGATTTCCATCGGCGTGAAACGATGCATGCGGAGGAAAAGCAGTCGATCGGCCGTGCCGCGGCTGCGACGATCCCCGAGGGTGCGACTCTGCTGGTGGATTCGAGCACGACCGTCGTCCGTTTCGTGCGTTCGCTCTCCCCTGCGCTCTCCCTGCGCATCATCACGACGGCGGTCGACGTCGCCGCCGCTGCGCTCGATCACCCGCTTGCCGAGGTGGTCATGCTCGGCGGTCGCCTGAGCCGGCTGACGCGCAGCGCCACCGGCGCCGGTGCGATCGATGCGATCCGGGCGATGCGGGTCGATTACTGTATTCTCGGTACCTGCGGCGTCGATCACGGCCTGACGCTCCGCGCTGACGATTTCGAGGACGCCCATCTGAAATCTGCGATGATCCGGGCCGCGAACAAGACCCTGCTTCTCGCGACGGCGGACAAGCTCGGCCAGGCAGCGACCTACGAAGTGGCGCCGATCTCGGCCGTATCGGCGCTTTTCACCAGCAGCAGAGACACCGCCATCCTCAGGGCCATCGGCGAGGCCGGCGTTGATGTCGAGACAGTCTGACAACGGAGACCATGATGCGCTTTTCACCGGATGAGGACGCTCGGGCGATCCTTCTGCCCGCCTTCGATACGCTCGACGTCATGGATGTCATGCTGCCCTTCCTGGAAAAGGGCGGCTGTTCCGTTCTCCTCGGCGAGACCCGGGCGGAATATGTCGCACGGCGCATGTCGGCAGAGCGGCTGGCGAGCGAAACGCCGGAGGCCTTCCGCGCCGCCGTCGGGCGGCTGAGGGCCGTAACCTCCCACTTGATTGTCGCCGTCGATCAGGAACTGGGCGGCATCCAGCGGCTCCAGGGGTTGGTGCCGCTGCTTCCCTCGCTTGACGAGGCGCATGCGCTTGGCGACGCGGCACTCGTCGAACGCTGCAGGGCAACGGCCGCCGCTGCCCGCGCGCTCGGGGTCTCGCTGTTCCTGGCGCCGATCGCCGATGTCATCGACGGGCAGAATGCCTGGTTGCAGGGCCGCACGATGGGCAGCTATCCGCAGGCCGTGGCCCGGCTGGTGTCGGCTTTCGTGACGGGTGTCCAGAGCGCCGGAATTGGCGCAGTAACGAAACATTTCCCCGGCTTCAACGACCTGGAAGGTGACCCGGCCCTCGTAGATGTCCTACTCCAGACATCGCGCGACCGCCTTCTTCACAACGCCCTGCCGTTCACGGCTGCCATCGATGCCGGAACACGGGCGATCATGACGGGGCCTGCGCCCGTTGCCACGCTCGATAGACACAACGCCGCCAGCACCTCGCCGGCGGCCATAGCGATGCTGCGGAACGATTTCGGCTTCAATGGGCTGATCGTCAGCGACGATCTCGATGCCCCGGCCACAATGCGCGGCCGGTCCCTGCTCGAAACCGCGGTTGCCTCCGTCAGCGCCGGCGCGGATCTGCTGCTCGTGGGGGGCGGGCCGCATCTTGATGCGCTGTGCGATGGTATCGCCCATGCCGCCCGTACCGGGCGGCTGGCACCGGAGCGCCTCGCGGAGGCCGCAGTCCGCGTGCGGCAGAACGCGGCGGGCGGTTGAGCACTTCGACGCAGCGGTGACGCACAGGTGGTTTTGTTGAAATGCTGGACGATCCAATTGCAGTGAAACCGTCGTCTGGGGCGAGCCGGCTGCATTGCAGCCTGTTCTTCCTTTCGGCCGGGATCGGCATCGGCGCATGGGCATCCAGCCTTCCGCTGCTTGCAGCCGGTGTGGGGCTCGACAAGGGGCAGCTCGGGCTGGTCCTTCTGTGCTTCGCTTTCGGCGCCATCGTGCTGATGATCAACATCGGCCGCTATATCGACCGGGTGATCGGCAGCCGGATGCTGAGCCTGTGCGGCAGCCTGTTGTTCGGTGCTTCCTTTCTCGTCATACCGTTGATCGACAGCCCGATCGTTCTCGGCGCCGTCGTTTTTTTCGCCGGGGCGGCGTTCGGTACACTCGACGTGGCGATGAACACGGAAGCGTCTCAGGCGGAGCGGGAAACCGGGCGGCACATGATGTCGTCGTTCCATGCCCTATTCAGCATCGGCAATCTTGCGGGCGCATTTCTGGTCGGGCAGTTGATCAGCCATGGCGGCAACCTGCAAATCTGCCTCGGGGCCTCCGGCGTGCTCGTCATGCTCCTCGCCCTGTCCGCCCGGATGGTGGCGGCGAAACCCGGCCATGAAGCCCGAGGCCTCCGTTCCGAAACCTTCCCGGCCGGGGCTGCCGTGCTCGACGCTCGACAGCGAACCCTCATCCTGCTGCTCGGCAGCATCGCTTTCCTGGCGCTCCTGGCGGAAGGTGGCATGATGGATTGGACCGCGATCTACATGATCGACATCCTTGGCGCATCGGACAGCCACGGGGCCTATGCCTTCGCCCTCTTCGCCGCGGCCATGGCGGGTGGGCGGCTCGTCGGGGACGCGGTGAGCCGGCGCGTGGGCCATGTGGCCGTGATCAGGGCCGGCGGCCTTCTTTGCGCCCTGTCGGTCGCCGTTCTGCTGCTTGCGGACAACCTCGTTCTCTGCCTTGCCGCCCTTGCCCTCTGCGGTCTCGGGGTCGCGAACATGGTGCCCGCCGTGTTCGCCCGTGCGGGGAGTGTGGGGGGCGACGCGGCCGGCAAGGCGATCTCCATCGTTACCACCATGGGTTATAGCGGCCTGCTGCTCGGTCCGGCCCTGCTCGGCTTCCTCGCTCAGGCGACGAGCCTTGTCGCCAGCTTCGGCCTGATCATGCTGGCCTTCCTCGTCATCGCGGCGGTCTCGATCCGGCTGGGTATCCGTCTGAAGCAGCATGGGACACATTGACGGAAGGCCGTTCCTTTTTACCCGGCTCAGAATTTTTCATCGATGCTGGAATAGAGTTCGACCGCTTCCGTTCTTCCTGAGGTCACCGCCATCGCGGCGGAAAATTCAGGAGGTGGAACATGTTGATCCCTATTCAACCGGCATGCCCTTGGGGCTTGCCGTCAGGACCGTTTGCGCCCGCTCGCGGCGTCAGCCAGGGGAGGTCGAGATGACTCCCCAGATGCTGCAGACCTTCTTCGTGATGGAATTCATGCGTTTCGGCATCGATCTTGCCGGCATGTCCATCCTGATGTTCGGCATGTACTACCGGCGCTACCGCGACAAGGAACTCGTCACGGCGGCGGCGCTCTTCAACATCTTCGTCTTCGCGGTCCTCACCGTGCTTTCCGTCGTCGATTTCGGCGTTGCGGCCGGCTTCGGGTTGTTTGCGATCCTGGCGCTTTTCACGCTGCGCTCCGAACCGCTCAGTAAGACCGAGATGACCTATTTCTTCGGTAGCGTCGCCATCGCGGTCATTTCGTCCGTGCAGGGAACAACGATCCCCTTTGCGGCCGTCACCGTGCTGTTCGTGCTGGTCGGCGCCTATGTCATCGACCATCCGAAGATGCTCCAGTCGGTCAGCGGCACGAAGATCTCGCTCGACAAGATCCACCATGCGCTTCTGGCGGACCCGGCGGCCATGCGGGCGGAGCTCTCCCGGCGGCTTGGCGTCGACGTGCTGTCCTATCAGGTCCTTCAACTCGACTACATAACCGAAATGGCGAAGCTCAATGTCTATTATCGCAAACACTGACACCTGGCTGGAGCACGGCTTCCAGCCGATCAGCCTGGCTGCGCTGAATGGCAAGGCGGCGATGCTTGAGCGGCTGGACAACAAATATGTCGTCGACGCCACCGTGCTGAAACACGCTGCCGGCACCTTGGCGGACGCCTTCGATATGCTGGAAATCGACGGTCTGCGGGCCTTTACCTATGAGACCTGCTATTTCGACGATGCCGGTCGGCGCAGCTATTTCGACCATCACCAGGGCCGGCGCCAGCGTGCCAAGGTGCGGCTGCGCCGCTACGCCGAGGCCGGCCTCTGCTTCCTCGAGGTGAAGCTGAAGGACAAGCGCGGCATCACCGTGAAGAAGCGGCTCAACCGGGATCCGGAAACCTTCGGCATGCTCGACGACACCGCGCTCGCCTATATCGACGACGTGTACCGGGCCCAGTACGGCCAGCCCTTTCCCCACACGCTGACCCGTGTGATCGACATGCGCTACCGGCGCATGACGCTGGTCGCCAAGCAGGGCGGAGAGCGCATGACCATCGATTGCGGCCTGCAGTTCTACACGCCGGATGCACGGCATGCGGTCGATGAGAGCCTGTTCATCCTCGAGACGAAATCGGCCAATGGCAACGGCGTTGCCGATGGCATTCTCAGGGCGCTGCACCAGCACCCGACCAAACGATGCTCGAAATACTGCGTCGGCACGGCGCTGCTCAATCCCGGTACGCGGCACAACAAGTTCCTGCCGGCATTGCGCAAGCTTGGCCGCCTTCCCGGGTCCGATGTCCTGCACCGGCTAAACAATGATAGGAGTGAGTGAGATGATCCAGAAAATCCTGAATGCGCTGCTTCTTTGCGGCTCCGTCCTTATGCCGGCGTCCATCGCCTTCGCGCAACCGGCATCGTTTGCCCTGACGGTGCTCGACGGCCGGGGGGTGGCCGCTACGGGTCCTGATGGTCGTACGATCAGCGAATTGTCCGGGCTTGCCTGGGATGCTGACGACAAATTGCTTTATGCGGTTTCGGACGATGGTGTGCTGCATCACTTCCGATTGCAGATCGAAGGTGACAAGATCACAGGCATGGAACCGGTGTTCTCCGTGCGGCTCGCCACCGGGACGACGCCTGCCCTCGTCAATGCCGAGGGGCTGGCCGTCATCAATGGCGACAACGGCACGCCCTCCGATGGCGAGCTCCTCATCGCCTTCGAGGATGGTCCCGCCATCCATCGCTTCAAGCCGGACGGTACGGCAATCGCCGCCGTGCCGCTGCCGGAAGCGCTGTCGGATGCCGCACAGTACAATGAACCGAACAGCCGGCTGGAAGCGGTGGCTGTCCTGCAGGACGGCGGCATCGTGACCGCCCCGGAGGAGGCGATGCAGGGCCAACCGGGTGACAGCCATACGATCTATGGTCTTGACGGTGGGCGTTGGACGTTCGCGACCTTCCAGCCGAAGCGCAGCAACCTGAAGGCCATCGAGACCATGCCGGGCGGCGAGCTTCTGGTGCTCGAACGCACCCGCGAGACCAAGGGCGGGCCGAGTGTCGGGCGCCTGCGCGTCGTCGATCCCAAGGGTTGTGCCGATGAGGCCTGCACGGCAATCGATCTTAGCGCGGGGTCAAGCACGCTGCTCAACGACAATTTCGAAGGACTGGCCCGCCTCTCGGACACGCTCTACCTGGCCGTAACCGACAAGACGAAGAAGGAGACGCCCGCGACGCAGGTCGTTCTCTTCTCGCTTACACGGCCGTAGTCCGTTCCGATACGATGTGCGTCCCGTCGGCAGGCAACGTCGTTGCCTGCCGATCGCCTTGCGGGTTATCGCGACAGGCGGTTCTCGTCATCGATCAGGGCGAGGCGGCTGGGCAGGACATCGCCCCACGTCCACAGGACGAGATTGAGGTCGTCATCCACGGCGGCCGGCGCAAAACTCTTCACGAGCAGCCCGTGATAGCCCGCGGCCGAAAGCCGACGGGCGAAGTCCTGTGTCCGGGAGGTTCCGGAAGTGCGCATCTGGTCGCGCCAGGTCGGATCGGCGAGGGCCCTTGCGTCCATGCCCTCCGCACGCATGGCTTCCGGATCGCGGCAGTCGAAAATCCGGGCGATATCGGCATCATAGGAAACGAGGGTGGTCGGCTGCAGATTGCCGACCTGGTTCGCCTCCCGCAGTGCGGTGAGGATCGACAGCGATGTGTAGAGCGCGGGCGTACCCTTTGGATTGAACCGGCCGCCATAGAGCTCGGCGCCACGCCCGGACAACGGCTCGCGGGCATAGACCGGGTTCAGTGCCCGGTATAGTTTTCCCTGGTAGTGCATCTGCGGGACTATGCGTGGATGCCGGCATCGACGGCGTCGATGTAGTCGAGCACGTCGTCCGCGCGCCCGCTTCGAACCAACTGCATGGCCGTCTGGCCGGAAAAGCCGGGAAGCGGCTCGGAGCGATACCAGGCATAGGCCATCAGCGCCGAGCCGAAACGAGGCTCGACCTTGTTGACGATCTCGATCATCTCGCGCAGGCGCCGCTGCGTCTTGTCAGAGCGGACACGGTCCTTGCGCTGGACGGCATCCTTTCCAAGCCCGGCCGTGCGCGCGATCTCTTCGCTCGTCGTGCGCAGAGCATCGGCGATCTTGCGCGGCACGAAAAGCCCGCCGTCGGCATATTGGGCAAGGCCCATGGCGATTTCCTTCCGAACTTGCCGATTATAATGACGCAATATAGCGTCATATATTGCGGCTTTCAATGGCCGAAACCGAAAAGGCGAGGCGACCACGCTCACCGCAGGATGGACCTGCCTGCGAGGACCATTCGATCAAATGCCGTTCTGGATGAATGTAGCAGGGCGGACTGCGGAAAATCCGAATTATCAATTTTATAACCGGGCAATTATCGGCCAAGGGTGCGCGACATATCTTCTCCCTGTTCATACCGGCGGCAAGACGATCTCGCCGGATATCTACCCGGCAAGCCCTGCTTTCCGCCCCGCATATTCAGGAGTTTCAAGATGCGAGCCATCGGCTACGAAAATCCGCAATCCATCGACGCCCCAACGGCCCTTGTCGACATTGACCTGCCGCGCCCGGCGCCTACGGGACGCGACATCCTCGTCGAGGTGAAGGCAGTGTCCGTCAATCCGGTCGACACCAAGATTCGCGCTTCGGCGAAGGCCGACCCCGGTCAGTGGAAAGTGCTGGGCTGGGATGCGGCCGGTATCGTCACCGCCGTCGGTCCACAGGCAAGCCTGTTCAAAGCCGGTGACGCGGTCTTCTATGCCGGGGCCATCAACCGTTCCGGTACCAATGCCGAATATCATCTGGTCGACGAACGCATCGTCGGAAGGAAGCCGGCGTCGCTCGACTTTCCTGCCGCTGCCGCTCTGCCCCTCACGGCGATCACCGCCTGGGAAATGCTGTTCGACAGGCTGGACGTGACCCGGCCCGTTGCCGGTGCGGCAAACGCCATCCTCATCATCGGCGGTGCCGGCGGTGTCGGTTCCATTGCCATCCAGATCGCCCGGGCATTGACGGATCTTACGGTCATCGCCACCGCCTCTCGGCCGGAAACGCAGGATTGGGTAAAGGCGCTCGGCGCCCACCATGTCATCGATCATCGCAAGCCGCTTGCTGCGCAGGTGGAAAGCCTCGGTATTGGCCAGCCGGCCTTCGTCTTCTCCACGACCAACACCGATGATCATATCGCTGACATTGTGGAGCTGATTGCGCCGCAAGGCCGCTTCGGTTTGATCGACGACCCGAAGGTGCTGAACGCCCTGCCGCTGAAGCGCAAGTCGATCTCGCTGCACTGGGAGCTGATGTTCACCCGCTCGCTGTTTTCCACCGCCGATATCGAAAAGCAGCATGCGCTGCTGAGCCGGGTCGGTGACCTGGTGGATGCCGGCAAGATCAAGACGACCCTCAACGAGAACTTCGGCACCATCAACGCGGAAAA
>VFQN01000183.1_pt1 | contig 128951 bp, 192 predicted proteins | sample 3512371 | NCBI WGS metagenome assembly VFQN01 (sample SAMN10412370, study PRJNA504923) | tailings metagenome | isolation source: Replicate 2 from Balatoc abandoned mine | place: Philippines: Itogon, Benguet | collected 2017-08-28 | reverse complement strand
GCGCTTTCGGCCAAGCGGCAGCGTGAGGGGTGTCCCAGGCGAAGGCGCGCCATTTCCTAAGGGTTTGCTTCAGATGAAAGAGTTTGTAAACTATGAAGAGGCCGTGTTGTGCGGGGCCCTCTATTCCGGCTTGCACCCTACATCCGCTAACCAGGGGAGGCCTGCGTCAGGGAGGGCCTGCGTCATCCTGCCAGGCCGGCACAGAAGTAACAACAAGAGCGCTACAAGTTACTATTTACGCTTATTACCTGCCTCTGCAATCTCTCATCCTCTGTATTCTCTGCCTTTCTGCCCCCTAGCCCTACACCAGCCATTATCGCCTGCCGCTGTGCTGCAAACCATGCTCATGTTATCGTCCACGCCGTTTGGGGGACTCCGCGGAAGCGACATTCACAGCGTTCGGGCCTGCTGCCAGGGCGCCAAGCGCGAGGTGGACCGACAAGTGCAGCGCCTTGTGGCCCGGGTGGCCTGGGAAACTCCTGTTGCCAGGGACCGCCGCCCTCCTGCTCCGCCAGCGGAGGCGTTCCTGCGTTCCTGCAGCTCGCTTTGCGTCGGAGACGTCAGCCCAACGCACCTACCCTGGCTACTGCGCCTTGCACATGTTCGCTCACGAACGACAGGAGCGGACTCGGGAGAAGCTTTGCAGGTGAGCGCCGTGCGAAGTTCTGCTTGCAAAACAACGCGACACAGGGAGTCCGGGGCAAAGCCTCGTTCCGCGCAATCAAGATGTTGTATATATCGAACAGCTTGACGCTAATCCTGATCCTGGATTTGGGTCGGTTGTTGCCAGCCCCCAGTTCCGTCCTTCGGTGTCCCTGGGTGACCCCGCCTCCCATCGTGCCTACCTTTACCACCCTCCCCAGGCCTCCTCCCGCGGCCTGGCCGCCTGGTCCGCAGCCCTGTCCCGCGGCCTGCTGCCCGACGACGGCACGCTGCTGCAGCTGGTGGCGGAGGGCGACGACTTCGCGGCCGCCTGCGCGCACGCCCCGCTGGAGCTCATGGCCTGGCCCGAGGAGCCCCTGCGCACCATGATGCTGCGGGCCATGGCCAAGCTGGGCGTGGGCAGGTGGGGGCGGGGGCAACGGGCAAAAACGCGGGGCAGAGCAGCGCGGTGCTGGCACGTTTGTATGCCTACACCGTCCCTCGGTACCCAAAATCCAGAGGCCAACACGTGGCAGCGCAAGCCACACCGACTGCTCTGAGACCGACCCAAATGGCTGTCCTCATAGAAGTCCACCTGATCGCACGCACGCCCATTGCGCTTATGAACCTGCTTGGGCTGAATTCGCTTTTGTATGGAACGGTATCGGCCAAGATTACGGGGGGGCCCTAGCTTTCCAGCCCATATGACCTCCTTTGCTGACAGCATGTGGGTGTGTGGGTTACCTGTCCTGGCCAGGCTGTGCAAGAAGTACCCCGCGGTGCGCGAGGCGCTGCTCAAGAGCCTGCTGGAGACGGTGGTGCGGTACCACAAGATCCTGGCCGGAATAGAGGTGGGTACGGGTTGCGGGTACAAGTACGGCGGGTACGGGTTCGGGTACCGGTGTGTCCGTACTTGACGGGCGGTGACCTAGGTGGTGCGACCCCTGGGCACCTGGGTGGAGAGACCGCGGCGGTTGCACGCGAGTTGCTTGTGAAGCTCTCCTGTGACCCCTGACAAAGCTGTCACCTCGTTGCGGTCGTGCCGCGCCCTTGTTGTCACTCCAGGATGAGGTGGAGGAGCGGGAGAAGGACCAGTACGGCAACGTGTTCAAGACGGCCGCGGAGCTGCAGGTGGGCAAGAGAGACGGAACAGCGGCGGAACGCAACTGCCACAACCGTTCGGCAGCTCATAAGCGTTTCCGGGCACGCAAGAGGCTGCTCTGGCCCTCCAGCATTCCTGCTGTTCTCCCTGACGTTACTCTCTCGCTTGACGGGGCCTCTGTGTTCACGCGACCACCCTCTCTTTGTCCCACCAGCAAATGTGTTCGCAGGAGTCCCACCAGCAAGTGCACTTGAAGGGAGTCACTCCGTTTGCAAGTTTACGGTTTTTCCCTGCCCCCTGCCGCCCCGCCCCAACCACATAGGCGGAGGAGGCCGCGAGGCGCGCCGCCAACCGTGGGGTGAGTGCAGCCCGGGCGTGGCGTGCAAGGCACGGCGTGTCTCACTGGCGACAGCGTTTGCACCCCCGGGATCGCGAGCTCGTGAAAAGGCGCTTGCTGCCGTACCCGTCATGCAGCGGCACAGCCCGCTATGCACCAGGCTCCAGGCTCTGCAAGCGTGCAAGCCCACAGCCCTTGAAGCAAGGGGCCGACATCACGCCTGCACACTGCGTCGATGCTTCGCAGCCGCACACTAAACCGTGCCCGGCCCACACCTACACCCATCATGTCCGCACCACCAACACCACCTCCAACCGCCGGCATCCACCTTCCACTCCCCTCGTCTAGCCACCCCACCCGCCACTTTAGCCCCACACACCCGCCTCTCGCCGCCTCGCCCCCACACCCCACGAGCCCCCACACCCCACCCACACCCTCTCCCACGCACGCCCACCGCAGGGCGGGCCCAAGGCCGCCGTTGCCGCCCCCGCCGTGTCCGCCTCTGAGCTGGCCGCCGCGCGGCTCAAGGCGCAGGTGTCTGCGGCCATGGCCCAGGGCGCTGCGGCGGACAAGGCCACGGCGTTCGCGCTGGTCAAGGAGCTGTACGCCACGTGGAAGGACCCCGTGGAGACGCTGGGGCGCGCGGGGCGGGCGTTCGAGGGGCTGGAGGCGCTGCTTGGGGCCGATGGGTTCGACCTGGAGGTGGGCGGGGGTGCAAGTGTGGGGTGTGGGTGTGGGGTTGTGTTTCTTGCTTGAGTCTCTGTGGGTTGTGGGTTGGATGATGCCCTGTGGGTTGTGTGTTGAAAGGTTGAAAATACTGCTGCCGGGCGATGGCTTCGTCCCTGGCGGTGGGTAGTAGGCGCAGGTGGTGATGCAGAATGCCGGAAGGCTCCGAGGGAAAACCAGGTCGATCTGGGTCGGTGGTCGGCCGCCACCATCGCCACGTGCAGCACACCAAGCACGCGCCGGCGTCGCACCTGGTGCACTCGACGGTCAACAGGGTCCGATATCCCACGTAGCTGATACCCACCACACTGCATTGCTGTTGACCCCTCTCACGCTGTCGTCCGTTGTGTGGCGGCGCAGGGCTCGGTGTGGAAGCGTGCCGGCTGGGCCCAGCTGGACGACCTGCGCAAGAAGCTGGAGGTGGGGTGGGGATGGGCTGGAGGCCAGGGACCCTGGTTGACACAACAACCTTGGCGCAAAGACCCTTGGTGTGACGAGCACAGCTCTGTGGGAGCCGTCGTGCTCCGCTTTGTCCGCACAGCATCCTGGATGCTACCGGTACCCAATGCATGATCTTGGGCCCCTGCGTGTACCGCTACCGTAACAATATGCGCGCGGTACATCCAGCCACCTGCCAAGCCTGTCCCCCGTAACACACACGCACATCCACAGGAGCTGAAGGAGCTGCGCGACCTGGTCCGCAGCCTGGGCCGCGGAGGGGGCTGGGGGCCGCTGCGGAGGGCGCCCGTGCAGGTGGGTAGCCGCAACCGCAGCCGGAGGCCACCCAGTAGACCGCCGCAGCGCAAGTGGCGTACTGCCTGCACTCACGCGCACCCGCATGCAACTGTCAACACCCTATCCCTACCCATATTGAGCTCAGGACTCCCAGCAACTGTGCTGTTACTTTGTGTTCTTTGCGTCTGCCCCCCACTGCTGCAGTTCCTGGACCTGAACGCGCGGCCCGGCCTGCTGCGCACCATCCTGGAGGCGCAGGAGACACGTGGCCTGACGCGCTCCGACGACATCAGCCGCCTGCTGCCGGGGGAGGCGGCGCTGCTGGCGCGAGGGAGGCAGGTGCGGAATGGGGTACCTCGGCGTGGTTTCGGGCAAGGGAGGCAGGTGCCTCGTTGTGGTTTGGGGCAAGGAATTTTTGGTAGTGTGGTGGAGATGGAGTGGAGGAAGCAGGGTACGGCGCTAGACGGGCCAGGTGGGGGTGCACGCTAGCAAGCAGAAGAGGGCCAGGGGCGATGTTCAATGACTGTGCATCACCTCGATGGTCGTCCCGAGCAGGTGCGCCAGGCCAAGCTGCTGTTCTACGCCAAGCTGGCGGAGAAGGCGCTGCAGACGTACGAGCGGGACGGGTGGGGGGAGTACCCCACGCAGGTGCGTGGCGGGTGGGGTTGTGGGGGTTAGAGTAGGGGTATGAGGTGCGGCATCGGGTGATGGGGGCATGGAGGTGGGGCGGCGTGGGACGGGGTTGGCGCACCTCCAACCGCACGCAGACGGTTTGTCAATCTGGGCGGAGGTGGTGGCTGAGGGGCGTGCGCTGGATTGGGGGCACGCACCGGATGGCCCCGGACGCGGTGTGCGGCAACCGACAACTGCACGCGCTCGTGGCGTAAGCTGGCAATGATCTCAGGACAAAGTAGTGAGGTCGGGCACGACTGGGGAATTAATGTCTTTGCTGTGCTTTATCCACCTGCAGATCGAGCCCGAGCGGCGTGAGATCCGCCCCACGGCCGACCGCGGCCCCATCCTGCTGTGCGTGGACACCAGCGGCTCCATGAGGGGGCCCAGGGAGACGGTGGCCAAGGTGGGGAAGATGTGGGTGCAGGCTTGCTGGGCCGCTGGGGCTGTACAGGTGCTCTGCTTGGGGACTCGCCCGCTGCCAGCCCCTGAGCTTGCAGGTGGCTTGGTGGCAAATCATAGCGGGAGGTGTTTCCTCCGCCACTGCCGGGCCTTGTACCCCTGGGGCGTGGCGCGTCGCCTACCTCCCCGGCGCGGACCCTGCAACCCATGCGGCCTTGGCCGGGTCTCGTCCACTCTCCTTCACATCCTACAAATCTGTCACCCACACACATCCCCCAGGCGCTTGCGCTGGAGTGCATGCGCGCTGCTCGGCAGCAGGAGCGCGGCTGCTACGTGTTCGCGTTCTCGGGGCCGCAGGAGGTGCGCGAGCTGGAGCTCAACATGGACGCCGCCAGCCTGGACAACCTACTGAGCTTCCTGGAGAAGGTGAACGGGTGGGGGTGGGGTTGGGGGTGGGGGCGGGAAAGGGGGTGGGGGTGGGGGTGGTGCGGCATGGGGGAGGTACGTGGGTTCGGAGCTGGACAAGGTGGATGGCGGGCTGTGGGGCATGTTGTCTGGAAGCTTGGGTGAGTTCCGTTACGTCTTGACGGCAAGCAAAGCCGTTCAGGCAAACCCGGACCCTGCGTCGCCTTGCGGTGCTACTGGGGCCATCTTCGTGCAGGGGGTTGCTGCCACGACCGGTGTAGCAGGTTGCCTACTCGTGTGCATAGCACCTCAATGCCGCCCGTTCTCCATTAAGCGCATGCACGGTGGTCCCTTCCAAGCCCCACACCTATCCTAACTTCCCGTCTCCTACCGCTCCCCTCCCCTCCCCAGATGTTCAACGGCGGCTCCGACTTCAACGAGCCCGTCAAGCGCTGCCTGGACCGCCTGCACGACGCCAAGTGGGCCAACAGCGACATCCTGCTGGTGTCGGGTGCGTCGGAAGGCGGAACGAGCGGGCAGAGACTGCTTCCGATACTGTGTGCAACCTCGCTCAGGATTCAGCAAAAGCAAACTCCTTGTACCCATGCCCATCTACCACCTAGGCACCCCCCCCCCCCAATTCTTACACTGTCGAAGTATGCGCAAGGGTAACGCGGGTAACGGGGCAAGCTGTAAGTGCTTGCGTTGGCCTCCACCTCTGCCCCACCCCTCTAGACGGCGAGCTGCGGCAGCCCTCCCCTCCCATCATTCGCGACCACACACCAAAACGATGCACCGATGCATGTAGTTGTTCGCCAGTTCCTCCATGCCGCCCCGCCCCCTTACCCCTGTAGACGGCGAGCTGCGGCAGCCGTCCCCAGCCATCATGCGCAAGCTGTCCGGCGCCAAGGAGGCCCTGGGGCTGCGCGTGCACGGCCTGGTGGTGGGCAGCCCGGAGAAGAAGCGCGCCGACCCCGCCGTGCTGCGCGCGCTGTGCACCAATTACCTGCCCAACGGCAAGGTGGAGGTGCTGGTCAACACCTTCGAGGGATGGGCGTCGGTCAAGGTGGGACACTGGGGCTAATTCCCGCGGGGATGCATGGGGAGGGGTGGCCTGGGGGCAAAGGGGTGCGTGGCTTTGGGATCCCTTGCCGCAGAGACCGAGGGCTAGGTGAGGTGGTCTGGTGAGGGGCAGGGGCATGACGCTTTCCTTAGCCAGCGTCAGTGCAGCTGCAGGTGTGCGGTGGGGTTGAGTAGAGATGGGACGTTGGGGGAGCGGGTGGGTGTGGGTGTGGGGATGGGGCCCTTGGCAGCAAGGGACTGCGAAGGTATGCACGGTCGGGTCGCGGGAGCGTAAGCGAGAGTGGTCGACGGTGGTGCGCAAGTTGCGAGGGGAGGCTTGCAGGCAATCCTAATGGCGTTACCACCCCAACCCACGCCCGCGCCCACGCCACCCCCAGGCCGAGTCCGCGTTCCAGCTGGACTGGGACGACGTGGAGGGCAACTCGCGGCGGCGCCTGGCCAACCTGGCGCACGAGAAGCGGCGGCAGGAGGAGGCGCGGCGCAAGCGGCTGGAGAGCAAGGCGGACGTCAGCAAGACGGGCGTGCTGGCCACCGTGGGGGCGAAGAAGTTCTGAGGCGGACGCCGGGGGAGGAGGGCAGGGGTGTATAGGAGGGCGGCACTGACGGCGGGTACAGACGCGGAGGTACGCTGGGGGGCAGGGGTGTTGCGCAGGCGAGCTTGGGCCGGTGGCGGGCAGGGTTGATGGGTTTCAGGTGCAGGACTTGCGGGGAGCAATGAGGGCTGCAGTCGGAGTGCGGTCCGGGTTGGTCGCATGGAGGTCGAGTACGGTAGCGGAAAGGCTGGTAGGCAGTGGTACTCTGCACGAGCAGGAGCAGCCGTACCAGGTGCAATGCCCAAGATAGAAGCTGATCAAGGCCACTTAGGTGCTATATATGGGGCAGCAGGTTCTCGACGTGTCGCATATTGGGAGTCAACGACGTGAAGTACATTGAAGTCAACAACAGTGAGGCAAGGAGCGGGTGGCGAGCCTAACAGTGGGGCTCTGGTTCCTGCGTGGTGGGGCGGCTGAGCGCCGGTTGTCGGTGTTCGGTGGTCGCGTCTTTACCTTACGCGTGCACTTGCATCGTGGTTGGTGGCTGCGTACGCGTTTGGGCTACGTAACGTGTCCTCCGAGGGTGTCCCGGTAGATGTGTTACCGGCACATGGCGTGTACCGTATCTGTGGTGCTTCCCACATTAGGACGTACCGTAGTGAGCTGTTCTGGGCCACCCGATGTCAATAGTGTCTTTGCCCGTGTGACGCACGCTACCGGTACTGGCGCAACACAGTCCCAACCAACAGACCAACATGCAGCACACCTAACGACAAAACCAGGGAAGAAGGGACCCCATGACGTGCACCGGTGGAACCTTGCCTGTATACTGTATGAGCTAGCCCACACGGCTTTGGACAGCCGCGATCGCATGCCCGCTGTCGCACGACACGCCCCATGCACCTCAACACCTGGCCGCAGTCCCCAGCACCACAACAAGGCTTCCGCATCTACACCGCACGCCTTGTGTGCCCTCGCCTCTGGTCACGGACGTGCATGCTTTGCATGTTAACACGATGCCGATTTTGCACGCAAAGCGTCTCGTGTCACCGCCACCGCCACGGCCACCGCCACCGCCACGGCCACACATACAGTCATGCGTTCCCGCTTCACAACGAGTGAGCTGCTCAGAGCCAACTGAGCGACTCGACTACACCTCATCCACAGTCTCGCTACAGCCGCACAAATGCTGCGTAACCATCACTTCATACGGCGCCGCCGGGGTGGTTTTGATACCAGATTGTATTTTCGCACTGGCCGCCGCGCAACGCCCGTTGGCCGTTGCTCAGTAGCGGCGGGACAGTGTGGGCGCCAGCACGAGGGCGAGTATGAGGTATATGATGGAGGCGATGCAGGAGGCGCAGGCGGCCTGGCGCACGGCGCGGCCGGGCAGGCACAGCGGCAGCAGCGTGGAGACGAACCAGAAGATGGGCATGAAGAAGCCTGGGGGCAGCAGGGGGGAGGGGCACGGCAGTGCAGGGTGGGGGGCGTGCAGGTATGAAGTGTGTAGGAGGATGCAGTGATGGCAGGTACAACGCATGTTTCAAAGCGAGTTCAAGAGGTCTAGACCGCGATGGCATGTGCGGTTTCTAGGGAGGTTCTAAGCGAAACCCAAGCTGTAGGCCCGTCTGCTGTCCTCTGCACTTATCTTTTCTGCAATTATTCCAGCTGTGTCAGGTATGAAGTGTGCCTGAGTGTGCCAAGGGAACAGGAAGGCCGCTGCGGCCCACAGCATGCGTACCCGTCTCCATCCAGCCTCTCATGCTTTGCGGGGAGTAACAACTCCTTGGCCTGGCCGTGCTCAAACCCATGCACGGCAGCAGGTTGAGGATGGCAACCACATGCAACTCGTCAGGCACCTGGCCAAGTCTTCCGGCCCGGTGTACGGCACCCACCCAGGAAGAAGGTGAGCCACGCCGTGCACGTGAACCGGGAGTCGCGCGTGTTGTCGTTGGGCCCCCACATGGGGTGGTACGTGATGTACGACACGCGCTCGCCCAGTACGGGAATGCCAATGGCGGGCTCGCCCGGGGGAGGGCCCCCCGGGGCGCCGGGCGGGGGAGGGCCTCCGGGGGCTCCGGGCCCGCCATGGTAGTGCGGGTAGGTGCCTGGCGCCGGGCGGGGGCATGTGGGGGTAGCCGGGGTAGGGGTACTGTTGCGGTGCGGAGGTGGAGGGGTACCCGGGTGGGGCCTGGTCTTGGCGATTGGTGTCGGAAGGGGACTCAACGTCGGGCACCTGGGGAGGGAAGGACCGCGTGTGGGCATGAGGCGTTGGTGAGGTGGATTTTTGCTGTATTCTTAAAATATGACGCCCACTGCCAAGTGGATAATACAACGCAGGGAATGCGGCGCGCCAGCGTGCGCAGCAGCGACCCATGGGTCATTATGTGCCCGCACAGCGCTTTCCAGCCACGCCAGTGCCGCATACCATATTCAATTAGGCTCATTGTCGGCAGGCTATCAAATAGGCCGAGGAAGATTGTACTGATTGGCTGCTGCCGCTGTCATGTGCTGAGGACGCAAGCACTCCTCGGACGCTTTCTGCCGCGCCATGTTCCGACCAATGGCAGCTGCCGCCTAGCTAGGATAGGCTTCACAGCTGAGTGCTGGTAGAACGTATACCTTGAGCTCGGTTCACTGCGCGCGAAACGCACCTTGGGGTAGCCCGGAGGCGCTTCTTCCTTGTTTGTCATGGCCGCTCTTCCTGCAACTCTTCCTGCAACGCGCTATTTAGCTTTGGCCTTGTATCCTGCGCACTTTACACTTCTTCGGGACTGATGCTTATCTGCTTATGCATTGGGTCACCGATTAGGCTTAGCGCTCTGTCCGTCACAATAACCATGCCATCGGGCAGCACTCACCAGACTGCTGTACGGCAAGTGGCCTGCTGCTGCTGGGCCCCTGGCACTCTCGTCGGGCATAAGTAAGCTCGGGTGCCCTGTGACAATAATCAGTCCAGTGCATACACAACACTGTAACACATGGATTCACCGTGAAAGCAGAGAGAAACACAACTTACCCTGTCCACGTGCGTGGCCATGCCAGGGCTCATCCAGCGAGGCTCAGAGGGTTAAACTACTGGGCGGGGCCTGGTCAACACTAGAAATAAAACCCATGATGACTTGCATTGTTGTCCCCAACAGGCACGGAATGCCGGTACAACATTGTCCTTCCGCCCCGCCCTAGCCATGCATCTCGTCTCCCAAGGGTCCCAGCTGGCCCCAGGCTCCCCCTGCCATGGCCAGGCTCCGTCGAGCAGCAGTATCCCGACTGCATCCGCACCCGGGCCAAGCAGCGGTGTTTACGTATGAGTTCATCATGATAATTGCCAGGGACTGCTTCAAAGACTACCAAATTATTCAGCAGTACATGGCCGGCAGTCTCACAGCAACATCATGCAAGTCCACTTGCCGTCGACTGATGCACCTTGCCAGCCACCTGAATCACCACCTCGTCATCGCCACCCACCGTCCCCTCACGCCTCAACGCTGGTCGCAAACGCCACCGCATCCATACCCGCACGTGCCCCACTGCGGGCAGCGCACAAACCGTCAACCCACAGCCCATCCCAGCGAGTCCTCTACCCTACTTGCGCTTGTACGGCTCGCTGTTGCATGCTGTTAGGTGCATACCGGTATGTTGCCAGAGCGGTGTGTGCTAGTACCCTCCATTGTGCTACCTGCCGTTGTTCCCCGAACCCCACCACGCGAAGCCCAGCGTCAGCCCCAGTATGAGGTACACCACGGCCGCCGCCGCGGAGGCGAAGGCGGCGCGCCGCACCCAGCGCCCCGGCACGCACAGCGGCATGAGGGCTGCCACCAGCCAGAAGATGGGCATCAGGAAGCCTGCGCGCACGTGGCACACACACGCACCGACACGCGTGCGTGGGTGTATTAGTGTAAGCGGCCGTCGCCACAGCACGTATCGGCAAGCGCATGGTTGCATACACACCTTACCTACCATCTGTTATAGTATACGTATACATATTGTTCCCCCTCACATCACAGCGTCTGCTAGTGCATGCATGCCGCTTTCGTCCTGTTCCTCCGCCTTGTTCCTTGCCTGCCTGTTCCCAGACGTGTTCTCCGGGGCTGGCAAGCACACACACCCGCATGCATGCAGCCTGCTGGAACTGCCTGGAGCCATGCATAGCACAATGCAGGTCCACCCCAGGCCACCCACCCAGCACGAACGACGTCCACGCACAGCACGCCGCGGTGGCATCCCGCTCCTCGTTGTCCTGGCCCCACCAGCTGTCGTACGAGTACGGCCAGCCGGGGTCAGCCGTCACAACCGGAATGCCAACCACCGCCGCTGCAGTGTACGGCCCGGCGGTGGCGCCCGGGGGAGGCGGCGGGCCCCCGCCAGCGCCACCCCATGTCGTACCGTCAGGTGGCGGCGGAGGCTGCTGCGAGGTGGGAGGGTAGTCAGTGGGTCCGGCGGGGTACAGTGGGTTAGGGGCGCCGTACGGGTTTGTGCCGTACGGGGGGACCTCGGGAGCGAAGGGATTGTGCGGCTGCACGGAACGCGCGGCGGCTGCTGCCTCAAGGCTGCCGTGGGTGCTGGTGGTGCCCAAAAGACCTGCTGGTTGCGGGTGTGGGTTAGCAGCAGGTGGGTTGGTGCTGTCTCCGGGTCCTTGGGGCTGCTGCTGCTGCTGGTCCTGGTGTGCCGGCTGCTGTGGTTGTTGCTGCTGCTGCGCTGGCGCGGGGCTGATGGGTGGATAGCCAGGGTAGGTGTCTGTTATGCCTGGGTAGCGTGTGGGCGGTGGCGGCTGCACGTTCCGCCCCTCCTCGTCGTCGTGGACTGTCATGGCGGCAGCAGCGGCCGCCGGCGGTAGCTAGGTGGTTGCGGTTGATGGCAGTTGGGCGCCACTATGTGTGAGCGTTGTGAGGCCTTTGAACCCTGCATGTGAGCCGTGTGGCGAGGACCAGGGCACGGGGGGGCGGGCATCGATGGGTTGGACGACTTGGCACAGAACAGGAGTACATGAGGTGCAGGGCCTCCTACGCAGCGAGGCTACAGGACCTCACGCGCGGAATGCAGTTTACCGGCACCCCGCACCACCGCCGGTACCAGGACCGGGCCGTGCGGTTACGGTGAAGGCCGGCTGGCGTGTGCGCCGTTCATGCCACGTGGCTGTGGGGCCTGCCACGTGCCGAGCGGGCCCCGCGCGGGTGCGGCTCGCAGAGCCAGCGAACGTGGTGAGGCAGTCCAATACTATGTCATAACATTACACGGCAGAAGGCTAGGTTGTGCATAACCCTCGCCTCAATGCTAGGGCCCAGGAGTTTTGTGTGACGGGCCGTGGGTACAGTGGAGTGGCCCCGGCGTCAAGGGGTTCGAGAGTAGCTGTCGTACCTAGAGTCAATACACGAGTTGATTCCGTGGGTGCATAAGCCTTCTCCGCACACATGTGCCTCTTTTTCGTATAGTCTATATAGTCTGTGGACAACAAGAGTCGGTACCGCACTGCCTTCGCTATGCCTTGGCCATGCACAGGCTAGGTACATGTGCACGTGCAGCTGTAGGGGAGTCTGGGGGCAGCGGGGGGGCCCTGGGACGTCGCGTCCGTTGCACCCAACAGCATACAGCAAGCCAACCAAGAGAAATCAATAATTCAGCAGATACATAGGCTTAGCTTAGAAGTGATCTTTGCGTTACATGTCCGTCAATTATGAACACGAACGCAACTGGCCAAGCGAGCTGCCTGGGGCTGCTGCCCCGCGTCTGCACGGTAGCCAGGAAAGACAGCTACGAATTGCGTCCCCTTTCCTCAAAAACGTATGATTGTAAGCTTACCTTGCTTGTCTGTCACCAACTCTCCACAGTCTCGCCGCTGTTCCTTGTGCCTTCACAAAAGCGCATGGCCCATGCTTCCGGATGACGCGACGCACATGGGAAGGATTATCAGGGTGCTGATATATGCTAGCATCGGTTGTAGCTTGCGTTTCTCGTCTTCGGCAGCCAACCTACGACTTTGTTGGGGTCAAGGTTAGCGGCAGTTTCCGTTGCGAAAGGAACGCGCGACCCACGGGACGGCCCAGCCGCACCCATAGCGTGTTGGGCCCAGGATTTGTTGCTTACGGCTATCAAGTATGGCATCCGGGTCTGAAAGAGCTGGCCTGGCCGATGTGGCCGAACTGACCTCGTCAGTTGCCCTGGGAAAAGCGCCACCGGACGGCGACGCGAAAGCACACGCGATCGCGCCCGAGGGCGTCCCTGCGGCAAGCGCATTGCCATCTCCGTCGCAGAATGGGCCTTCAGAGAAGGACGAAAGCAGTGAAAGCCCCTACACAGCACTTCCTCCTGAAGCGCCATCCCCCTCCGCGCCTGATGGCGATCCTGCCCCTGCTGCAGCGTTACCTAGCACAGCAGTAAGCACGCCCGGCGGCAACAGCAATGACGTGTCAAGCGATCCGCGGCCACCTGGCGACAGTGCCGATGGAGCTGCTGCTGTCGTGCGCTCCCCCCAGCGTCCTCCCCACTCCACCCCCCGGTCCCTCCGCCTGCGCCTGCACACCACAGCCCACAGCCCCCACCAGCACCACCCACACCAGAAGCCGCACCACCAGGCCTCCCCTCCCACCTCCCCAAATGCAACCAGCAACGCCATCCCCCTCCAATCAACCGTCCCTGACTCAACCGCCTGCAACCGCCTACCCCCTGACGACGGCGGTAACGCCAGCCACCCGCCGACCGAGGCCGTCACCAACCACCTTAACGACCACGACCGCGGGGATTGTAACGGCGGATCTGGAGATCTGGGCACCCTGGATCTCGATCTGGATTTGGATCTGGACACGCTGTCCTTCCTGGATGCCATGGAGAGCTTTGCGGAGGGCATCACGGCAGGCGGCGGCGGCGGCGGGATGGCGGCGGGATGGCAGGACGGCGCTGCGGGGGGCATGGGGCTGGGGGTGGACGGCTTCCGGCTGGCGGGCGCGGGCCGTGACGGTGGCGGTGAGGATGGGGACGACGACGACGAGGGCAACGCGGCCATGATGGACTGCCTGGAGGTGCCGGCAGGTGGGTGTGGTAGGGTGTTGGAGCGTGGGGGTCACACGTCGGCTAAATCCGCAGGTGGCAATTAACCTGCGAGAGCCAGAGGCGCTCGGCATGCCTAATATGCGTTGGCGGTCGCCTACTCACGCAACACATCATCAGGCCCGCACGATGGCTGAGATGCAGTGTACGTACTGACTTCTGCAAGCCTGTAACACATGTGCCCCCGCCGCGCCCGCTGCCCGCATGCCCCCATCCGTCCGCCCATACCCTATGCCCCGCTGGCCCCCAACCCGCCCCACTACGGCCGTCCCCAGGCGGCCCCACTGCGGTGATGGCTGAGGCGCTGGCGGACATGCACGAGGTGTTCAGCGAGCTGCCGCACCAGCTGCACGAGCTGCAGGTGGGCGTGTGGTTGGCTGTGGATGTGGGTGGGGTGTTGTGGGTAGGGCAAGGACGAAACAGCAGTTGCGTTGGGGCAGCAGGCCTGCAGCGGGGTGCCGGGAATGAAGATGGCAGGAGTCGTGGTTGCGTGGATGACCCCATGGTCGTTGACCGTACGAGCAAGGGTTAGGGGCGGTGAGAAACAGGCCTGGTTGGAACCTTGAACCTGAACAGGATGAATGTGACGAGCGAGCAACTACAGGCGTGTACATGGGCTGGAGGGATGTGACACGCACACGGCGTCATGCGTCATCATCCAGGCGGTCTGGCCGCACTTTGCTGGCTACACTCTCTGGAAGGTTCTTGCCGATTCCTTGAGCCCCACGCGTTTGCCCACACGCCCCATCTGTCTACGTACCCCTGCACCCACAGGAGGAGCGGCGCGAGGCCCAGGGCACGCCACTCAAGCGCAGAAAGGTACGCGCAGCGGCGCAGGTCGCAGCCATGCAGGCATGTGGCCCTTGGGCGCACGCGCGAGCATAAGAACTGATTTGTGACGGGAACGGGTGATACAGTTTTACCGGCATTCCAATGCACCCTGCCAAACGGTCAGCATGCGGTCCCCGCCTGGGGCACACGGCTGTTGCTTGGTACCCGGGACCCTAACCCACATCGCCCATACGTGCCCTGCTGTGTGTCGTACGTACGCAGTTCGTTGCCCGACTGCTGGGCATGCGGCTGTTCCGCCGCTCCATGGGCCCCTCGGGGCTGCTGCTGCGGGACAAGCTGACCTTCCTGCTGGGCACCACCATGATGTGGTGGGTTAGCTGCGTGGGTTAACTGAGGGCTTTGGGCACCACCATGATGCTGTGGGTTAAGGTAGGGTGTGGGTTGACTGGAAGCCCGGGGGCTGCTGGGCACCACCATTGCGTTGCGGGCTGACTGTGTGGAGGCCGGAACGCATGTCACATGCATGATCCATTTCGGTGTATGCCAATACCGCTTGGCAGGGTCCGTTCTCCGTTGACTTCTTCCGGTGTCAGCTGCTCGCCTGTCCGCCGTGCCATGCCGCGCATGCTGCCGCCTCCACGACCACGCAGGGTGTGCGCCTTCTGGCTGGGCCGCTCGCCCGCCACCTTCTACCAGCTGTACTGCGGCCTGGGTGCCGTACTCATGGCCTGCCGGTGGGCGCTGTACTTCAAGCGCAAGTGGCACTACTACCTGTGAGTGCAGGCATGCAGAGCCACGCCATTATCTCGTAACGGTGCCCTGTCGGGTGTGACAGCATCCACACATAGGAATTGCAATAATCGCCAAAGCCTAGAAGGCTGCTGCTCGTAGGCAGGCACACTACGTACGGTACCCGCCACGCAGGCGGCGTTGCAGTATGCGCAATGGACACGTGTTTGGATTGCCGCGCTTTCAACGCCCACTCATCCCTCATGCAGGTACGACTTCTGCTACTACGCAAACCTGCTGCTGGTAGCGCAGGTGGGCAGACGTGCGCTTTCTGTAGCATTAATACCCATTTCGGGTGCGTGTAGTGTGGAAGGTAAGAGATTCGGAGCCCGGTGCCGGGACCCACCGGTACGGTCAGCGTTGGCGCAGGCTCACACTCCAAGGCGCACACGAACACTCTTCTGCTGTGCATGTGCTGTGGCACTCCAGCCGCACCTGGTCTCACCCAGAGCCTTACGTTCCAGTGTTTATTGAGACCACTGTATCGGCGTTTGGTGCCTGCAGGTGATCCTGGCGCCCCGCTGGGCAGCACTCGCCAAGGTGCGAATGGACGGTGCCCGTAAGCCCCACCTTGTCCGGTGCAAGAGTGCAGAGCAGTGACGCCGTGTACCACTACTGCTCACCTGCGTCGCACGCAGCGTTCTCTGCACCTGCTGCCTTCTGCCACCGCAGTCCCCCGTGCTCTTCGCAGTCCGCACTGCTGTGCCCCAGGTTCCCAGAACCGCTACCATCACACGTCCAAATTCCCACTGCTGCCGCCCTCATTGCGTGTCCCACAGCCCGTCGTGCCCTCCGCGTGCCCCTCCCCCTGTGTGCCTCCATCCCCAGGTCACGTTCGCCTACACCACGGGCCCCCTGGCGTGGTCCATCCTCACCTTCCGTAACAGCCTGGTGTTCCACGACCTGGACAAGGTGGGGCGGCGGGGGGTTAGTTATCTAGGCGGTTGGTCGGTTGGTTGGTTAGGGCACGGCAAGGGTACCAACCGACGTGCAGTCCGTGCGTGCAGTCCCACACTCTGCCTCTGGTGTCCACGCTGGACAGGTGGGCTGGCGGTTGGCGCGGCTTGAGGCGGCCGGGTGGAACAAATATTCCGGCAGAATTTGCTGAGATCCTGACCACAGCAGACTGCCGGTGTGAGCCTGCCTCCACCCCGCGCCCACCGTCACCGCACAGTCACACCCCCAGCCCGGCGTCATACGTCACTGCACCAGGTGCCTACCATCTGCTGCATGCCGCCCACCCTCGCGCTACACAACCCACACCCACATCCCACCTGCCCCCCCCCACTCACGCCCCAGGTGATCAGCCTGTGCCCAATCACCGTGGTTTCCTCACCTGCTCCCCCCCCCACACCTTCCCCCAGGTGACCAGCCTGTTCCTGCACCTGGTTCCCGCCCTGGTCAGCCTCACGCTGCGGTGGCACCAGCGGGAGGGGGGCCGCTTCGGGCCGCCGCCGGAGGCCACACCGGAGCAGCGGTGAGGGCGGGCGGGGGGGCGGGGGTACCGTATCCGCACAGCGGTGGGGGCGGGGATCTGGCACGGCAACGCACGGCAGGAGCACGGGGAGTGGGAAGCACTGCGGACCACACCACCCATTAGCCAGTACCCTTCTGCGTGTGCATCACCTGCTTCCTCGCCCCTATCGCCCCCCGCCCCCAGACCCGCACGGTGCAGCGTTGGCCCGCTGCCTTCGCAGCTGTTGTACACTGCCCTTGGCTGCAGCTCGGTCCCTTACCCTGTCGCACCCCCCGCCCCTCACCTCCTCCCTCCCATGCCCTCCCAGCCGCGCCTGGTGCAGCGCGGGCCTAGTGACCAACGTGCTCATCCCCATGGGGGCCTACGTGGCGTGGGCAACAGCGTACTACCTCAAGATATTCGTCTTCTCCAGGTGTGTCATGTTCGCTGTGCTTTATTACACTTAAGCGTGTCGAACGGGTCTACACTGCTACGCCGCTCCGCAGAGCCGGATCACAGCACGGAGGCCCACGAAAGGCCTCAAGGCCCCCCAAATAGGGGCCCGCTCCCTACCGCTCCCAAAGCGTGCGTTGGCTCCTTGGGTCAAGCACACGCCGCAGTCGCACGGGGAAGGAACGTATGCGCAACGGGGTGGCGTGGCTATGAAACAGATCCCGCCGACCCCACCTGCGTCGACCGTGCCTCTGCACTGTGGTACCTCTGCGGTTGGACTGCTTCCCCAGCCCAGTGCCCGCCTTTCCCCTGCTTACACCACCCACATCCACCCTGCCCTGCCTCCCACTCTGCGTTACCCGCTCCCTACCATGTCCCATCCCTTCACCGCCCCCAGGACCAAGATCCAGCAGCGGGGCTACCGCACACTGTTCAACTACGTCACGTCACAGAAGAAGGTGCGGCCCCATCGGTGATGCTCGTCCATCCATCCGGGGCTCTGTGGCCCCGGACAGTGACATCCCCCACACCGTCCCAATCTGCTCTCAAATCCTGCCCACCGTCCCTTGCTCCAGCCACTTCCCTGCTCCAAGTATACTGCAACCGGATGAGATCATACCCGCCTTCTTCTCCCCTTGCCCTCCCCCCGCCCTGCCCACCCGCAGGGCGCCTTCCACGCCATCGCCCGCCGCATCCCGCCCCCCCTGCAGCCGCCCGTGTACCTGTCGCTGCACCTGGCCTTCTGCGGCTGCACCTTCCTGGTGGCGCTGGCGTGCTGGCACTCGTACGCCACGCACGCGGCGCTGCTGGCGGCGGTGGCGTCGGCCTCCATATGGCACGGGGGCAGCTACTACTTCGAGGTCTTCGCGCGCAGGTGGGTGTTGATGTAGGTGGCTGTGTGGGGGCGTAAAGCTGTGTGAAAGGGCGGCGCAAGGCAGCTGCCGCGTTTCCTCTGGAGAGGGTTCGCGGAACTGAAGATTTTCAATGAACGGGGACTGCCGTGATGTCCTCCCGTCAGGCCTTCTGCTGCCCCTATTCTTGTGCGGCACCTCGCCATGTCCCTACGTCCATCCAGTGACCTGCGGTCCCTCCTCTCCCGCTCCCCCAGGTACGACCCCCTGGGCCCGCTGACCACACCGAAGCGATCTGCCGTGGACAGGCAGCCAGCAGCCGCCGCCGCCGCCGCCACGCCACGCCCTGCGAAGGAGGTCAAGGAGCAGTAGCGGGCGAGGCCAGCTGCACGACATGATGCCATGTGCGCAATCCCCGTACTCGCCCATGTGGTGTCGTGCGTGGTACCAGGCCTCCGACAGCTTTCGGTCCGCGCGTGCTGTTGCATGGTCACCCCGCCAGATTGGGGCCGGAAGAGGGGGTGTAATATAGATGAAATAGTGAGAAGTGCAGCAAGAGGCAGCAGGGGTCCGTGGGCAACAGCGGAACGGCCTTTCGAGTATTTTGCAGGGAACGCAGGGGGCCTGGCAACAACGCCGGCGTCGACGTTGGATGGCAAGCACACAGTGCGCTATCGGTGTTTAGAGTCAGGCATTTAGCGGCATGGAGAGCGATGCGTAGCAGCACGCTGTGTGGTCACAAAGTGGCCTTGGCCACACATGGTAGGCCCTAGGCTTTGAGGGCCTTGCTGGAGCCGGTGTGTGCGTGGTGCGTGGTCACTTGGTCAGGTCCCGGTGGGCAACGCAAGGGCCGGCGACGGTAACGGCTAGACACGGTTGATCGGGGTGGGCGCGTCGTGCATTGCGCGGAGCATGAAGGTTACGGTTGCGAGCTTGCATTGTGGACACGTGGGGGCGGGGCAACGAGGGGTGCGGCGTGGCTACACCGATTGGGCTAGCCAACACGGTGCGTTGTGCAGCCGGCACGTGTCGGTGCACGGACACGTGGCTGTCAGCATGCATGGGGCGATGGGGGCACCTGAGGCTCTGGCATGCACATGGCTTGTGCTGAGCTGCGCATGTTGGGGGTGGCTAGCCGGTGCGAGAGGAACCAAGGGGCGGGGGACAAGCCGGACGACGGATGCATACGTGCATACGCACTGCCTGACCGTAGCTGACTGTAGCTAATTGGCCTGCTGACGCCTTCCCTGAGGCCTGAGCATGAGGCAGGACGACAAACACTGCATTGAAGGACAACATGGCCATTTTACTGTCCCCGGAAGTGGCACTCACTAGCCTGCTGGCCGTGCCACGCGCATTCGGCAGTACATGCCATGCACAGGTGCAGTAGGGCGCGTTCAATGTGTTACGAAGTTGGACTGCCGGCTTACACTATACCGGTATGCCGCCAGCAGAGCACGACAGCATCACTGACCGTCCGAACGGTCTGCATGTCATCCTGATGTGGCCGTGGTATCGTAGCACAACGGGTCGTCGCCAACAAGCGTCATCAAGCGCAACGCCACAACTGCAGACGACGGCCGCATCAACTGCACGGCGAAATGCGCTTGTCGAATGCCCATACCGCCTTACAACGCAAATGGCGACAGCCCCGAAACTAAATTGCATACCTATACAAAGGTTCGCGAATACCGTACATGGTGCTGACTCTGTCAGCCCCGCTCATCACCAGCAGTGACCCGCACCCTAACCGTGCGAGCATCCCTGCTTGCCAACAGCTAAGCCACGACAGTCACACGCTCGCCCCCACAGCAGGGGCTCTAGGCTGACCCGCACAACTCCTGTGGATGAACTCGCAGCACACGCCAGTTGCGAAAACGCGGGAACAACTTCCTTTCCTACATCACGACCGGGATGGTTCCATTCACACAGCACGTGAGGCATACCACACGTCGTGCAATAGCGTTGGGTGCACACATGGATGCTCACAGCCGCACGCACAGCCGCAAGCATCCCTGCCCTCACGAATACGGCACGGCATGGGGCGGGGCTGCAACCACAACCTCAACCAGCCCTTCGACTAGCGGAAGCAGCACCCTGACTGCCTCCTCACCCAAAGAGGACACCTGCACGTTGTGCAGCTGCACCTGGCCCCGTCCGCTCCTGCGCCCCTCACCAAAATTACCCGATAACAAGCCGTGGCTAGGCATCATCGTGCCTGCCGCACAGCTTCCCTCGCCGCTTATATGATACAGAATGCAACAGTACAACACCAAGCGCTTCCGCCGCTATGGAGCAGAACCGCCGTAACCGGCTCACGCGCCGTGCTGCTTTACGCCAGGGCCCTTCCGGCCCGCCCTGCGCTCATGAGCGCACCGCCCGAAGCCTGCACACTCCGTTATTCGGCCCGTGCTCCTGGCTCCCTCGCGTCCCCGGCCCCTTCACTAGCACTAAATATATCGCTCGTTAAGCATACGCGAGGCATGCCGGGCACCCACCAGGTGCTGCTCCTTGCGGCTTGGTAGGATCCCTGACCGGGCTTACCAGCTCAGGACCACACACTCTCCAAGGTTGCAGCTGCTCCCGAAACCCGGCCAATCATCAAATGGAGGCCGCGCGACGAGGCCTTCGCAAGTACCACCCCGCGCGTGCCCCCCTTGCCCGCCTATGGGTACGCGTATGTATATCAATCTGTAACGTGCATCAATCCCTGCATCTCACGCCGCGTACCCAATCAACGTCTTACAACCACCAAACCAACCCGCAACTCCTGCGCCGCACGATCCTTCCGGCTCCACGCCCTCACCACCGCAGCAGCAGCCGCTGGTAGCCCTTGAAGGTGAGGCACGCCGTCAGCGCCATCAGCAGCGCCGGCAGCACGCGCAGCAGCAGCAGCCGTAACGCCAGCGCCGACTCCAGCGCCGCAAGCGCGCCCGCCACGCCGCCAGACGCCGCCGCCGCCGTACCGCCACCGCCGGCGCCTGCCTCACCGGCAGCAGGGCTCTTGGCGCCGCCTCGGGGGCTGCTCAGCACCCGGAGCAGCCCCCCGGTACCGCCGCCGCCGCCCCCGCCGATGCCGCTGGCCAGCCGCCGCAGCCCGCCCGACGGCGTTCGCGCCGCCCCCCTAGCCGCCGCCAGCGCCTCTTCGTGCGTCACAAGCGCGGACGCAACATGGTCTGGCAGGTCCATGGTCTTGCACACCTGGAGATGCACAGGCCATAGGTGTTTGGTTGAGTCACGTGAGCGTTCCCATGTCCCGCCTCGTCGTAAGGTAAATTTCCAGGTCGCAAGTCCCGAGCGCGCATCCCCATAGCTCGTACTGCTTTCTGTCTGAGCCTCACATACAACCCATATCCCTGCCCCCGCCCTCACCCTGCTCCCGCCCAGCGCACCCCATGCTCCCCAGCCTGCCCCTGGTCCTCACCTTGACCTTCTTGCGCGTGTCCACCGGCAGCAGGCTGAGCAGAGCGCTCATGCCCATGCGCAGCCCGCGCGGCATGTCCACCAGGTGCATGGTGCGCAGCCGCCCCGGGTAGTGCCGCTGCGTCAGCGCGCTGAACTCGCGCATGAGGTGCAGCATGCGCAGCGCCTGCCGCACGTTGCTGCCGCTGCCCACGATCACCACCCGGATGCGGTCGTCCACGCGCACGTCACGAACAGCGTCGCCGTCGCCGGACGCTGCCGTTGCAAGCCTGACACCCGCCGTCGGCAACGCGCCGCCGCCGCCAGCGGCGACCGCTGCCGCCGGCGGCGCCGCGGCGGCGTCCGCCGCCTCCTTCTCCGTCACCTCCGCCGAGTCTGCGCCCGCCAGCGCCGCCGCCGCCGCCAGCTCCGCCTGCTTCATGAGGACGCGCGTGGCGCGGTCCACCTGCGACACCACCGCCTGGCCGCAGCGGCGGCCATCGCCCTGGGAGGCCCGGGCCACGGCGCGCGCCAGGTGGATGTGCAGCCAGAAGGTGCCGTCCTGGTCGGGGCCCACCCACCAGAACACGTCCTCCCACTCCTGCGGGTGCACACGTGGGGGCCGGACGGTGCATTACTAGGGCACTGTAGTACAGCACGACGACGAATGCCAAGACGACCGGCCAGTAACGGCGATAACGCCCAAAAGTCGGCAGCGTTCCGTGTTAAATGGGCCGTGTCATCCCTGCACCACACCTTCAGCCCGCCTCCTTACCCACACCCTCCGCCTCCTGCACCCACACCCACCTTGATCTCCTCCTCGCCCATGAACTCAAACGTGGACCGCCAGTTGATGGTGCTCACCACACGCTGCGCCGTGGCGGCCACGGCGCGTGTCGCGTCAGCGGGCTTGGTGGCCTGGGGAAGTGACACAGGCGAGGAGCACGCGGGCGTGTAAACATGGGCGTGGTCATAGTTGGCCCCTGTGGCTTGGACAGTAAGGGCACAACGCCCCGGCAGCCGCCGGCACCGGCAGCCGCCCTCCGTGTAGCAGGTGCCGCAGCGAGGGTACGGCCACTTCCACCTGTGCCAGCACACACGCACTGGCCGACCGCACCACCTCAGCGCCAGCATTGCCCCGTACGGCGCATATTGCTATGAGGGCGCATTGGTAGTCCAACCCCGAATCAACATACGGCACAGGTACATGGGTCCCACAGCAACTGTGACTGAGCCCTTGACATGGCTCACCGCCAGCATGCCCCTGTAAATCAGGTACTGCAGTGAGTGCACGCAAAGCCACAATTGGACGTGCATTGCACCCATGATCATGAGCCACACCAGCTCTTGTTTGATCCCACCCCGCCCGCGGCTTACCGCCAGCATGCCCCCGTACAGCAGGTAGCGCGTCAGCTCCAGGCCGTCGGGGTCGAAGTCGGGGGGCAGGCTGCGCAGGCCCTGCTGAGCCAGCACCTGGGGGGAAGCGCAGAAGCTGACACACGTCAAACGTGCAAACAAAAGCTTCACTTTGATGTGCGCTTTGTCCTGGGAACCCTCCGACGCACATCAAGCCTGAACCATTAGGGTACTAAACCCCTTATCCCCAGTCCCCGCATCCTTCCTCCCGCTGCTTACGTTGCTGAGCAGTCGGGTCCATGCCGCGTAGATGGGGGCGACCTGATGGGCGGGGCGGGGTTGCGAGGGTTGGATGGAGCGGAGCGGGGTGACCGGATCGCCCCTCCTGGAGAACCCCGTGCACAAAAAGACGTGCATGCTCACAGCTGCCCAACAACCGGCTATCGAGCGCATACCGGTACCGTAGGGCATTTGTGACCACATGACAGGCGGTTACAGTTGATACGCGTCTTAGCTGTTGTCCGTTTATCGTTAGTGGCTCGGTTGTCCCCCACCTCCCCCCACCTGGGCTATGTCCACGAAGCCCCAGTCGCCGCGTGGCAGGGGCTTGGGCAGCGGCGGGGGCTGCACGCGGAAGGTGGGGATGGTGGCAGCGGACAGCGGGTCGGAGCCGCCTGGGGCAGGGCGGGAGGGGCGAAGGAGGGGCGAAGGACAAGCAGATGTAACGTGTGCAGCGCTGGTAGTGAGCAAGTAGGGAAGATGGGGGGCGGGCGGAAGGCGGGAGGAGTCAGGCTGAGTCTGTAGGTGAATTGGGCGGGAGGTGGAGAAGCGGGCGCAGCAGGAGATACGTTGAAGGGATGGAGGGTCGGGCGTCAGCAGCAGCCAGCCAGAGGAGGTGGTGGGCGTGCGGAGGCTCTGGACAACAGGTTTGACCCCAACCCGTAGAGGTGGATGGGTTGCACTGCCGCCAGCAGCGTACTGGCGGCTCTGTAACAACAGGAGCCCCAGCCACCGGTGTCGGGGACATTTGCGTTGTTCGCTGCAGCATGCCCCCACGTGCCAACCCCAGCGTGCGCCTCACTTGATGACACGAGTGGCTGGGCGGACGGCGGCGGCAGTCGGTCCGACGTGCGCTTGCCCAGCAGCCGCTTCGTCAGCCGCACAGCCTGCGCGGGCAGGGTGTTAGTGGGCAGGAGTGAGGGGGGTGGGGTAGCGGTCCTTCTACACTTTGGGGGCGTTGCTCCGCATGCTACCAGGTGATTGCAATGCGGTTACATGCACAGTCGTCAATGCGGCGCAGGGGCTGCGTGCAGGCTGCAAGTGGGCTGCGTGCGGCCTACATGGCGTCTTGCGGGCTGTACAGGCAAAGTTGCAAGGCACGGTCGGGCCCCCGACTAGGCGGCAAGCCCGTGTTTCAGGGCGTCCGAGAGGCCGACAGCCTGACCAAGGGAGCCTTCAGTTAGCCCAAATCGCGTCCAAGGGCAACCCAGTGACTGACCTTAATGATTGCAGCCGGAATAAATATGACATGTGCCGCACGAACGAGCACGTCGCGTTTGGGCCCCCGGCCGACGTGCTGCTTCGTCAGAACCAACACCAGCGCAGCGGTCTCCACCGCCGCGGTGGATCGCTTCGCGAAATGACGGCATACTCCAAGAGCCAAGAGCTGGAAGGAGATGTTGAGTAAGTTAGCTGTGTTGGGGTCCATCGCGGTGGGCTATCGCGGGAGACTCCGGCAAGCCTCTCGCAGGCGGCCAACTGGATATTGAACAGACAGACGGCCAGTGCTTACCTTTCCGAGTTGTCGCCACATTGTTTCAGCCTGTCAATGGCGAGCAGGCCGAGGTCAGGCCGGTGGAGCCTCAGGCCATCGGAAGAGGGTTTGGACCGCGCTGCTTGCAAAACACTGGTGGTGGATGTGGTACAAACTAAAAGGTTTTGAAAGCAGACCAGTATGGCGGACGCAGCGATTTGCTCTGGGGGGCTTTCCGTAGCCTTTCCGCTGATACGTGCTAACAACGTGAGCTGACAGAATGGGTAACTGCCAACAAGGTTTTTAGTATGGATTTGAGTGCAACAGCAAGTCAACAGCACGTTTGAGGGCTGAGGGCTCGAACGCGAGTGCCCATTTCGCTGCTCAAGATCGGTGCACTGCAGCACAGCACGAGTTTGGCCAATCTATGCATTCTCAACCACCACTGCACCGCGAGGTTGCTAATGGTCTTGCTGATAACACATACGGCGTGTCGGCTTGCGCAAATAGGCGAACGACCTCTGGGTCTGTTCTGCTTGTCGCCATAAGCGACCGACACCCCCTTGCGTTTATAATTACTGATCTGAAAGAGGTTTTACAGTAGTACTGCGGCAGCATTCGCTTCGTTGCATGGGCGAAATGCGCGTGTCTGCCTCGTCCTCTCAAGGGAACCGGGCCGGGGGACGGCAACCGCAGCAGAACCAGCAACAAAGCAGCGCTGGAGTAGCAAGTAGACCATCGCGCCCTTCTGGGCCACCGCGACCGCGGACTCCGTTGGAGATGGACCCCGTGGAGAAGGCGCGCCGAGCCATGGGCTACAAGAACAACTGGAACCGGAAGCAGGTTGACCGCAGCAACCAGGTGCGGAGAGCCTCAAACCAAGCGCACATGTAATTACAGTCGGGCCAGCGTGCGGTGGTGCAGGGGGGTTCCTGCTCCGCAGTGCAGGTGTGTGGCCGCCGAGGCCTGGAGGACCGTGGTGACTCCAACACGGGGCAATGGCTTGTGCCTTGCTTCTGTATTCTCGCACAAATGCCAGAAGCTGGCGAGCGTGCTTGGCACACACCTGGTGCTGTGCACTCAGTCCGCAGCGGACCAACTGGGCGCGCTTGGCCGGTTGTACATCCCTGATGCAAGGGAGTCCCCCGACCCCGTCTGGACACGCGGTACCCCACGCGGTCCTCTGCTCACCTCCCCCTCCCGTGCTCTGCTGCTCTCCTGCAGCTTACCGTACTACACTTTAAGGGCCCAAAAGCTTACACATGTCGGGCAATCGGTGTAACCCTTGAGGGCCCCCGCGGTGTCTGCCCACGCGCATAGCACTACCGGCATCCTGCTGCATACCACTACCAATGCGGTAGTACGGGTACGGCACATTGCCAAAAGCTGAACGCCCACCACCCCACCCAGAGCGCCCAGCGCACCACCCTGCTGCCTATGTCCCACTCCACCTGCGCACACACCCCCGCCCCCAGGTCCGCTGGTCAGAGCCGCTCCGCTCCAACCCCAGTGTGGCCATTATCGGTGGCGGCATGTCGGGGCTCATGTGCGCCACGGAGCTCGCCAGGCTGGGCATCAGGTGGAGGGGGGTGGATGTGGGGCGGAGGAATACCGTAACATAGTGGTGAAGTGGTATTGCGTGGCAAGGCAGGTAGTAGGTCTGGGCAAGGCGGAACGGCTGATGTTGCAAGGGGACGTGTTGGCGGACCACCGAGGACGGGGGGCTGGCCAGGTGATGCAGCGCCCGGGCCGTTCCAGCGATGTGCTCGCTCCATGATGGGAGTTGTGTCTTGTGTGGTGAGCCAGACGGGGCACACGCGGCCGCGTGGTGCAACAGTCGCAGCAGGAGCAGCAGCAGCTGCAAGGGTAGAAGAGCGCGGTAATTTGGCGTGGGCGTGGGCGTGGGCTTGGGCGTGGGCCGGCAGCGCGGCAGCAGGGCAGCAGTGCGGCACCCTCGTGGCGCCGCAGGACGGGGAAGTGGTCATCGCGGGGCCACGCGGTGGGCTGGTGGCTGCCTAAAACGGCGTTGGGGGCTGAGGGCAAGTGAACGTTCCTGGCGCCGTACGGGTGGCTCCTTGGGTCTCCCTACGCCCTTCACGGACCCGCCCCGACCGCCAGCGGGCACTAGGTGGCCCCCGCGCCCGCGCCCGCCACCTGCTGCACACCCTGCTTTAGGGTGACCCTTCAGGTCTCCATGTACCTGCTGCGCACACTGCTCACAGCAAGTACCCGGAGGCCAGGAAGGACACCCTGGACCAGGGCGTGCAGCAGGCGGCGGGCGCGGGCGCAGGTGCGGGGACCACCTGCAAGCAACGCCGCACACCTTGATCTCCTGCCCCCTCCCCTGTTACTCTGCCGCTCTGCGGCTGTCCCCCAGGAGCACCGTGTTCGACACCGGCAAGCACGGCGTGGGCGGCCGCATGGCCAGCCGCGCCAGCGGGGAGGCCTCGCTGCGGGCAGGGACCGGGGCGCTGGACAAGCCCATCATCCCAGTGGGGGGGCTAAGGTGGGCAGCTGGAGGGAGGGCGGGAAGGAGTGGCGGCGCAAGGGCCTCAGCTAGGCACGGCTGGCTGCTGGCTGCTGGTTGCTGCAAGGCACCGGGGCTCTTTGGTGGGGTCGGGGCCTGCATGGCTTAATGGATGGGGCATGGCGCACGGGGTGTAGGACATGGTGCATATGGAAGTCCACCGGTGGGCCCGCCGCGTTGGCATACCACACTGCGCCGGTACGCCATTGCATTGCTTCTGAATTCCCTGTGTGCCCTGCTGCCTGCCCGCAGGTTTGACCACGCCGCACAGGTGCGTGGGGGGCCCGGGCAGGCGGACGGCGGGCGGGCAGGGTGTCCAATTTAGTCACACCTGGCACTGCACTGCACGTCACACGACTCGGCCCCTGGCGAGCGGGTGTCCGAGTCTCGGCGCAGCAGCAGGGCGCACCAGGCACTGCATCGCGCGCCGCGACTCGCCCCCTGGCCGTCACAGGTCCCGCCCACCACACTGCTCTGCCGTCGATTGTCACTCGTCTGTACCCTGTCGTGTGTGCCCACTCCCGCGGCCCTTCACCTTCCCTTTCACCATCCTCAACCCCGCCAGTTCTTCACGGTCACAGATCCGGACTTCCAGGAGGTGGTGAACGGCTGGGAGGCGGCGGGCGCCGTACGCCGCTGGGATGGACCCGTGGGTCGCCTGGACGCAGCTTCCGGCAGCTTCTCGCCGCTGCCTGCAGCCCCGCCGCGCTACGTGGCCACGGGCGGCATGCGGGCGCTGGCGCAGCACCTGGAGGCGCAGCTTGGGGGAGGGGGCAAGGGGGGGCAGCAGCAGGGGCAGGGGCAGGGGGCCAAGGCGGGGCTGGTGGAGTTCCGGAGACCGTGCTGGGTGGGGAAGATGCAGGTGAGTCCGCTTGGGGCAGCAGGGGGAGGTGAGAGGAGGAGCGAGCGGCATGGAGGTGTTCGCGCTGGTCGTCTGGCGGGCTGCTGTGGGCTGGGGGGTCGGGTACGGCACAGCGCCTGCTGCCGTATCTGCGTGGCTGGGACTGTTGTACTGAGAGCGCCCCATGCGGTACCCTTTGCCCGGCCCCTGCCGTACCGTCACCGCCCCTGCTGTCACCTGACCCCGCAGGCTGAGGCGGACCGGGGCTGGGCGCTGTCGGGCGAGGGCCGCAGCCAGGGGGTGTACGACGCGGTGGTCATCGCACACAACGGAAAGTAGGTGTGCGTGGCCAGATGCCCTCCAACACGTTTGCAGTTACTGCAACGCGCACTCTATGCAATACGCTCGGAAAGGGCAGGTTCCCGTCCAACGTTGCAGTCACAGCCTGGGCCTGTAGTTTTGGTGGCAGGCGCATCCCGCCCTTGCTTGTACTGCTGACGAACAGGCCTAAGGCAACCTGTCGTAAGCATGTCAATCGCATGTGACACAATGCTGCGCCACGCGGCAGGCCATTACCCACCCCTCTGGTGACAGCACTGATTGGCCTGTGGCGCGCCCCAACTTTGGTTTGTTGCCCCCACGTGCCCCGGCCCCGTGCCCACCGCGTGTGCAGGTGCGCCAACCGGCTGGTGGGGCCAACAGGTGAGGTACGGCGTAGCACAAGGGATTGAAGCGTGTTCATGTGTGTCCTGTGTTCAGGTGTAGCAGCAAGCCACTGCACCCTCATGCACCCCGCGGCCTGGCCCAGGGTTGCCCTTACTAAGAAATCCTTGCCATTAGCTGCCTTCATATACACTAATGCTCGTGCACCAGTTGCCCCACTCCCCCAGCGGCCAGCCCCAGCACTGCATTGCGCGGTTCCCAAGCATCCGCGTGTTGTTAATACCGTGAATTCGCACTGCCACACACGCGTGTACGGGTACCTGCCGTACACGCCCGCAGACGTTGTGCTCCGCATCCCAACTAGTACAGTGCCTACTTTGCAGCCTGCTATCAGTCAGAATGGATGTGCTCGCATGCTGGCACGCTGCCCTCTTGCGCCTCATGGTTGTCACACACCAGTGTGCACGGCACGGCTTTTATGTTACTGGTCTGAAATACAAGTGTGCGCCGAACCCGCCCATGTGCACACTTTAACCCGTCTACACACAAAGCCGCCCACGTGCACTTGTTCCCTGCCATCGCACCACCCCCAGGCGCGCCGCTGGTTGCCGAGCAGCTGATGCGGCTGCGGCTTAACGCCGTGTGGGCCCTCATGGTGGCCTTCGAGGGGCCCGTGCCGGCGCCCTTCGAGGGTGGGTGGCGCGGAGCGCGGGACCGGGGGGCGTTTGGGTTGCCGGTGGGCCTCGTAGCAGGGGCACGGTGGCGTGCGTCCCGATGATGCGTGGGGCTGTGCCAGGGATTGTGCGATGAGCCTGCATGCACGGTGCAGCGGTGTGTGCTCGCGTGTCTTAGTCCATGTCCGTCGACCTGCTCGCTTGTCGCTGCATGGGCGCCCTGAGCAGTGGGCTTGCCTGGTGGTTGATGCCGTACAGTGCCGCGGTGTGCCTCGTGTGCACCGCTGCAGGCGCCTTCATCAACGGCAGCCCGGTGCTCAGCTGGGCGGCGAACAACACGGCCAAGCTGCAGCTCAGGTGGGTGCCTGTGCCGTGGACGCAAGGAGGGAGATTGGTAACGGCAGGGAAGGATGGCAGCGTTATGTTCCGTGCAGTGTAAACTGCTGTCAGCGTGCCAAGTGAACCAACGCCGCATCGTTCGCTGGTCCCCTCCCCACAACGTCCCTTGCCCTCAACCAGGCACACGCCCGAGGGGCTGCAGTGCTGGACGCTGTTCAGCACCAACGCGTACGGCCAGGCCAACAAGGTACGGCAGGGCATGAGTAGTGAGGGGCGAAAGGCGGGCGGCTGAGTCACGCGCCGCTACCCTGCCGCAATGGGTGTGCAGCTGTGCACGCTAGAGCCGTACGATGCAGCGGACGCACGAAGAGTTTCTTCAGGGGCCAGGGTACAGAGGCCTTCAGCCACCTGCTGCTACTACCAACAGCCCACTTCTCCAACCGCCCGCCAGCCCCATACACGTCCAAGTACTCTACCAACCACCCGCAACCACCTTCCAACCGCCACGTGCAGGTGCCCCAGGAGGCCATCCCCCGCGACGTGGCGGACAAGGTGGCCAACGAAATGATCCAGGAGTTCAGGGGGCTGCTGGCCAAGGGAGCCCCAAGGGGAGGAGCCAGGGGAGGGTCCTTCCCGCGGCCGGTGTTCACGCGCGTGCAGCTGTGGGGCGCGGCGCTGCCGCTCAACACGCCAGGCGTGCCGTGCATCCTGGACCCCGACAGCAGGGTGAGTCATGGGGGAGTGGGGGCGAGTCAGGGGAGTCCCACCCGGGGTCGTGCAAGGGCGTCCTCACGAGGCTAAGACGGTAGGGCACCGTTTGCTCCGGACCCGGGCAGCAGGGTGAGAAGGGTGAGGCAATGGAGGTTACAAGGCAGGGGAGTCCCCTTTTGGAGTGCGCAAGGGAGTCCCCACGGGGTAGGGCGGTGTCGCCGTCCGTCCTGGACGTGCACAGCAGGATGGGAAGAGGGCAGTCTCCGGTGCTCGTTCGTGCTGTGGTCGAGGGATGCGCCCAATGTGGTGCGGTGGTGGGGCGCCGTGGATCCTGAGCCCAGACAGCAGGGTGGGTTGGAGGGTGTGAGGCCCCAGGAGCTGTTGCGGGCGCGGCGGTACGCCCCGTACCCTGCGCTGAGGCAGCCAGCAGGGGAGGTCGTCAGAGGTTGTGACACGCTGGGGTGCAGGCGTGCCTCTTGTGTTGTGGACGCCTTGCCAAGCACACTTGCTGCACCGTACTGCCTGCCGCTGTGCTCAGTACACAACCATGCATCGCGACTCCCTGCCCTACCTGTGATGCTCGGCCTCTGCGCTGTGCGTCTCTGCAGGTGGGCGTGTGCGGCGACTGGCTGACGGGCGGCAGCCTGCAGGCGGCGGCCACCAGCGGCATCGTGCTGGCCAGGCAGATCGCAGGTGGGGGCGGGCGGGGGGCGGCGGAGGGGGGCAAGGGGCGCGGCACAGCAAGGTTGTGGAGAGGACACCGGGCGGCAAAGCTGCGGTTGCAGCTAACCGTGCCTGCAAGACTGTTGGTACTGCCGCCCAGGGCCTCGTGGTGGCGCGGCACCACCCATGCACTGCCTCAGCAGCAGGCCGCACCCTCATTGGTAACCACCTCAAAAAGCCTGCGCGGTGTAACGGTACCACGCCGGAGCAGCAGCAGCACGGGTGGTGCCTGTGTAGGTGTGTGGCTTGCATTGATGTGGCCCTCCACGAACGGCACCGTACACCCTGCCCCCTTGGCAGCCCCAACACATACACCCCACGGACACCACCCACGCGCAACCCCCTCTCTTCATTCTCTCCGCCATTCCCTCCCTCCCTTCCCCTGCAGGCCTGCGCGGCAAGGCCGGGGAGGCGCAGCTGGCGCCCTTCCGGCTGGGCCTGGAGACGCCCTTCAAGCCGCTGCGGGCCACCGACATCGGGGAGTTCCCGCACTGAGGGGAGGTGGCTGGGAGGGGGTGGGAGCTGGGGGCCGGGCGGGTGCTTGCTGCAACGACACGTCGGGGCAGGGAGGAGCGGAGGGTGCTGCATGGGCAGACAAAGGCGTGTGCTTGCAGGGAGCATGGTTTCAGTATGCCGGTGGGAAATGCAAGTAAGTGCGCGGCAGTCGTGCAGTGGCGCTACAATTTGGCCAGGTATAGGGAGTGGGTATCCTGGGGCTCTAACTCGGCGGCACAGAGCTTGAGAGGAGAGCAGGGCCGAGACGAGACGAAGGGATTGCGAGCTGCCCATGATGTACTGCGTATCTGCGGAGCGTGTCTGCTTTGAAGGAGATAGAGGGGCTATGCGGCTGCGGGTGTTTGAGCCGGACGAGCGGAGAGTGGCAGTGCCGGGCGCTGCATTGCTAACGGGTTTTGGAGAGAGAGTGCTGAGTTGGCCACATGAGCGGAAGCTGAGGGTTGGGGGCGGGCGAAGGAGAGCATGTGCGTGTGTCTGATGTGTGCATATGGCCGTCCGGCAGGAGGAGCAGGACGCGTCGGGAGGGCTGGGCAGGACGAGCGCGGCGCGGAGCATGGCGGAAGAAGCACCGATAAGAGGCCATAGCGCGCATCTGAGTGTGTCGCAGGTGTGGGGATCGTAGTCGTGAGCCGTTCGTAGGATTACATACAGTAATGTACGCAGTTCGACTGCGGTAGTGGGCCGCAGTGCTGTTGTGCTAGAGTCGTCATGCCGTACACAGGCGCCGTGCTCAGTTTGTCCTTGCGAACCTACTCCCTGGACACGTGGCATGCTCGCAACATGTTTGATGGCCCCGACTCGGCAGTATCAACGAGGGTGCTCCCCAGGGGCTCCCCTGGTATCGACCCTGCCCCTCAAGTCTGCAAAAGCCATTGAGAGTTGGCCGAAGGTAGGGGATGGGGGGCGCATACAGGAGGTTTCCATCCACTTCGTCGTTCCAGCATGGGAATGTCCCTGCTGTACGGCGTGCGACTTAAATTACCTGGACTTACCTGGACTAACTAATAAAGTACCTGGACAAAGCATGCCCTGCTGTACGGCGTTACGGTCCTGGACTTACCAAAAGCATACAGACTAGGACTAAGGGGATTGTATTGTTCTGTTGTGTAAGGATGTTGTCTCAGCGTCGATTCATTTCATTGGAGCAAGCTGGGGCAGCAACGGCGAGACCGCATTAAACGGTGTTGTCATTAGCAGCAATAAGCAAAAAGTCATCGTTGATACCTTTGGGTTTTGACCTCAGCTCTTGCCGCGATACGCTACCAGCTAACTTCACGTCCAGCCTCACGATAAGGAATCATGGCCGCAACCCCACCCCCCGTCGACCCCTGCCGACCAGCAGCGGCCCTTTCGAACCAGCAGTTGATGGAAATTTGGGTGCTGGTTGGGCAAGAGCTCGCCGCGCTGGAGGCGGAGCATGAGGCATTTGAGAAGGGTAAGTTGTGCCAGCGAGGTCGGGCCCGCTAGTTCCTTACTTGTGCTAATCGGATTGCCTGTGCGTTCGTTTTGCGCTTGCAGACCCCCTCGGACTCTTTCGACTGTCGCGCGCTATCTTCGGCTACGTGTCAAAGCGCCTCTGGAGTAGTCTGCCCACAGGTGTGGTAGCCGCTGGCGCCCTCGCGCTCTGCCGTTCGCGGCACCTCAGCGTTCATTAAAGGCACAGCTGCATGCTGGTACCGTCAGCAAACTGATGGAAAGAACGTGACTAGTCCGTTGTCCCCTGTCCCGCTCCCCACCACCACCACCATACACACAGGCCTGCTCCACCACACTGGCTTGGGAGGTGGCGGCGGCGCATGACGGGCTGGCGGCCACCTCGGTTGCCGTGGCAGGGGAGGTCGCAGCCTGAGGCGGGCACTGTGCGTGTGGGGCAACGGGAGGGGGTGCAGGGGGGGTGCAGTAGGGGCAGGGGGGAGGGCAGGTGAGCAGGAAGGGGCGAACAGGTGGGGAGTGAAAGGGTAGGTCTGGTAACAAGCGCCTTTTGTTTCAGGTGCAAGGAAGCTGTGAGTAGCCGTATAGCCTATTACAATGCGATTTTTGGTCAATGCACCACTTCTTGACTGATACCACCAACGGATTGACAGGTTATCGATGGAGGTCAATGCTCCTGTGCCGTATGCACTAAATGAGGGTTGACGAGTGGGCTAGTGTTCGTGTGGCCGCATTGTTCAACTGCTCTATGTGCCTTGGAGCCTGCTTTGGCATTTCGTGTCCATTTTCTGAGTGATCAGAGTACTATTCGCACACACAGCGTCCTGTTGACATGACGCTGTTGACCAGCCCACCGCCCCCCAGCCCCAGCTCTGATTCAGGTCTTTAGGTTGCCCCATGCCGGTGGCACCGGTGCACCACAGCATACAGGATTTTCAGGGTTGCACTTTGGCTCTTAGCTGGGTAGACGTTGACGCGAGGCAGTGCCGGGGACTCCTACCTGGGCTGTTTGCACTGGCGTGGTTCTGCACTGCTGCGTTGGCACAATAACGTGCATGTGCTGGGGCTTGGCGACAGTGGTGGATGTTTGGCGGTCGTACGTTGGGAACTGGGTGAAGGGAGCGGAATTGAAATGTCTGCTGAAAGATGACTTGCTTTGTATGTCGCTGGCGTTTTGGCGCCAAGCGAGCTAGGCTCACGAGAAAGAGCAACTCGCACATGGGGTAGGATGTCGGCTTAAGGGGCTTGGTGGGCACGTGGACGTGCATGCCTGGCACTAAGGTTATGGGCGACCATGTAAACGGCACGTGATGAGGGGCATGTTAAGAGGTTCTTGATGAGTGCACTTGTGTGATGTCTAATGTGGCACGTTGTTGGTGGTGTAAGGTGTTCAGTGTTGCTACGCTGCTGGCATTGCCTGCGTGTGACAAGGCTGTGTCTGGCAGGGGTCCGGTACGACGCCACAACCCATGGCATGGTTGCACAACGGTCTTCTGGTGGACTACCGCAAGTCACAGCATGGCCACGAGCACCGTTGAACCGAACCCTCGGCTTTTCATGGCTTCCCCGTTCACTTCGTTGACCACATGCAGGCCGAGCACTTCCTTGTTACCAGCCACAGCTGTACGGTACTGCGTGCTGCGGTGCGTACCAGCAATAACGTCTGAATGCCACCTGCACACTTGCTTGCGCCGGAATGAGCAGGTCGTCACTGCAGCCATCGACAAGGGTACCCAACAAACGTGCATGCCGCTGCAGCTGTACGGTACACGTGCACTAGCACCACGCTGCGAGCCACGCAGCCACGTCCAAGTTGGTCTAGGAGAGACGCCATTGCCCACCAGCTCCAAGACGCCTCGGCACCGCCATTGCCATGTGTGAACTCTGTCTGGAGAGGTCAATCTCGCATGGAGCCCAGGGGGCGCGCTGCAGGCGCTAGCGCTATGCCCGCCTATGCCCAAACGCGCACGCCCCGCACCCGTCATGGCATGGTTCAACACTTGCAGCACGGCCACACCCCCTGCTTCCGGTTCGTTGATGTTGCTGCTCCGTGGTTACCCCCTGCAGTGGAGCCTTGCGCCTTGGTCGTCGCTGCGCTGCCCCGAGCCAGCCATCAGGTTCAGACCACCTGCCTTGCAGTCAGATCATACGATGGGGTCCGGGACGGGGGAAAGCGTGTGTGTGTGTGCACATGGCACCCCGGCAAGGGAAGCAGCAGGACGCATCGGGAGGACAGGCGCGGGAAGAGGTGGCACAGGAAGTTGTGTTCTACCGGTACACGTGAGCACCATCAATGTTGCGACTACGAATGGCGTCCGCATGACCTGCGTGGTTCCTGGCGGTTCCCTTCTGAATATGCAGCAGGCAGATACAGTACGTGGGAGCCTTGGGCGGTCCCCTGGCGGGATGTGCGGAAGGTGGGGCACGGGCCCTACGGCGGTGCAGGGACGGCGAGCTATGGGTGGCGCAGGGCAGAGCAGAAGCCCTGCCCATGCCTCATACCCCTGCACGTGTGGCGTGTCGGGCGGGTCCACATGTGCGGGCCCTGCCAGCGTGTGGACACGCTGTGTGACAAGCAAGCTGTGATGCAGGGATCCGGTCGGTCCAGTCTCTGAAGCGGCGCGGGAGTTTCCTGGGATGTTGGGAGTCTGTGCGAGGGCGGGCCTGGTGAGGCAACGTAAGCATACGCGTGCACGCGTGGCAAAGGCTACTGTACCACCTCGCTGGGTCTCCATGACTGTTGCCCGAACAGCATCCGGGTCAGCACAGCCAGGGCCGTATGGCAATACGCGATATGCTCGTCAGTGGAGGCAGGCAGGTGAAAGCCTCATGGCAGCATTGGCACGCGGCGCTGGGCAAAGACGTCTGTGCCCAGTGCCCAGAGCCATGTTGGGCCCCCTCCACCGTGTGGTGATCCGGCGCAGCAGGCCAATAACAAACATGAACAGGGCTCTTCTGCATCTAGCATGCACAACGCACTGCCGCATAGCACACTATGGCCCCCAATACCCAACTGGCAAACAATTGCAACACCTAAGCGGCAGAAAGCAATGCGACCGGCACTGCCTGAGTGCTGACAGTGTGCAGTGTGTTGCAAGCGGGCGAAGGCGTGCCAATAGTTGGTCGTACCACCCACAGTCCATGGGCAGCTCGAGTTCCCCTTCACCCACATAGCTATGAGCACCTGACAACGTCAGCATGTCAAGCTATTGCATGTACGGCACGCCAACAGCCTGTGCGTTGGCCACTCCCTGGTCCGCTGAGCCGTGGCAAAGCTCAGGCTGATTCGGTGGGCGTGCCTGACCCCCACAAACCCCTAGCGGCAAGCCCAGCAGCCGTTATCATGAACATGTACTCTAGCGAAGGTTGATACTCCCGTACACTCGTTGTGGTTGACAGGCAGACGCTGACCTCCTGGACACAGGGCCCCCTGTGCTCCAAGGGGTGCGCCGCCCAACCCGCTGGCTCTGACACAGGCACAAAATCCTTCGATCAGCTAATCTCTTCTGTGGATTTTATCAATGCTGGGCGAAAGCGCTGCCGCTTAAAGTTAGGGCAAGTTGTCAGGACATTCAGAACGACAGAAGAGTAGGTTCGAGTGCAGCCCCTAGGTTTAGTGCGTACAATATGCTTGATATGTGAATGTTCAAGTGTGGAGGCGTAGAGGCCTTTGCATTCCAAGCTTTCATTCCGCCGCCTCCTTCTCTCTCAGGGCCGCCGTACCCTGCCTAGGCCCCGGGACTGAAACACACTGCGCGCCCCCGTCGCACTCCTTCTTCCTTAGGCTCCTCTTACACAGCGCCGCAAAAATGGCCAAGTCCAAGAACCACACGGCTCACAACCAGAACCGCAAGGCCCACAGGCGAGACCGAAATGCTGCTGCACTTGGCCGCGTTTTCCGGGTTATGACCAGTCGTTCTGAGACCTTGCTTACTTTACTACTGACAGGAACGGCATTAAGAAGCCTCAGAAGCACAAGTACCCCTCGCGCAAGGGGGTGAGAGCGGCGCGAAGGATGCGGCGCCGGAGGCGCTTGTTGTGGTCTATCGATTTGCATGACATCAAGCAGTCAACTGAAATAGCGATTGGGATGTGTTAACGATCACCTTGATGTCAGGGACTATCCCAGTAGGTCCCATCAGCCTCGCTGCTTCGTCCAGTTTGCGCTGGCCTGACTTGTCCCTCCTTTCTGGCCTCCTTAATCCTGCAGATGGACCCCAAGTTCCTGCGCAACCAGGTGAGCAGCGTGGGAAGCGATGGGGAACACGGACAGAGGGGCCTTGGGACACGGCACACGGGCACACAGAACGCGAGTGCCTCTCCGGTTATCAGGGCAGCGGCAGTGTAGGATCCGTCAGCGGAGACCGGCAGGCACGGGACAACGGGTAGCACGCTATGCCGTGTTTGGAAAGGTCACGCAGGGGCCAGCCATGCAGCACCTCAACATCGTGCCTATTGGGTGCCCCTGTGGCGGAACCGTGTGATCACTTCTCTGCCCTCTGTTCTTGGCCCCCTCGCAGAGGTACGCCAAGAAGCACAACAAGAAGGTCGAGTAAGCAGCTGCTGCTATGGAGCTAAGGAGCTGAGGAGCCGGTCTCCCGCGGGCGTGTTGTAACGGCAACTGGTTGCTTCAGAACTGGTGTCCTACCGTATACCCAGCCGGCAGCGGCTAGGCGTCACAGGCCGCAGTATGGCAAGCCTAGGCTGGCGGTCAGCTGCAGCAGCAGCAGCAGCAGCGAGTGCAAAACGGCTGAGCGGCAGCCCCCAGACCGGCGCGCACAGGCCGGGGTCACTCTGCACACGAGGAGGCAGGCACGTGCAGCGGGCAGCAACAACAGCGGCAGCAGCGAGCGTACAGCAGCTACACAGTAGCTGGCCGCCGTGCATCCCGGCCTGACTGCACTGGGGCAGCAGCAGCGGCGGGCAGGACCGCTTGACCGCTGGGCGCGGGAAGCAGGCACGGGGCCACGTGCCAGAGGCAGCGGAGGGGGAGGGGAGCAGCATCGGGTCACGGCGGGGTTGGGGCAGCAACGCTCGGGGGCAGCCAGTGGTACATCCAACAGCAGAGCCGTCAGCGTCCAGGCGCGAAGTGGCAGAGCGGCTGGTGCTGTAGGGTATCAGTCACGGGTATCAGCTGCATTCGGGAGGCCATGCAGCCAGGATAAGGTGTCGGCTGTCCTTGCATCCGGGATGCGTAAACAGCTTGCCAAGGCTGCCCTGGGACCTCCTGTAGGGAGGTGCCACAGCAGTACCTCGCTGGGAAGCCAACAGCTCATTTTGCCGATACACACAGCAGCGGACGTGCTGTACCGTCGCTGGATAGGGCCTTTGGGCTCGTTACGAGAAGCAGTGGACGCGCCCTTCTTGATTTACAGCGTGTTCCGCCTCGTTGCTATTTCATTCCAAGTGACATGCATGCATACAAGTACTCACACTGCGGCAAGGTGGACCGCCCCAGGAACCGTACTAGTTGTTGCTCAAGCCTTGGTGTTGAGCTCAAAACGTGCCACTGCTTGCGTCAAAACTGAACAGGTCAAAATGGTGGATCATCTACAGCGGACCCATAGTCCACCCTGGCCCACGCCACGGCCAACATCACCAGTACAACTTCATCCAGTAGGGGTACGACATACGCGTACGACAGTAACCAGGGGACATCCACCCTCGTGCCCGACAAACTCTCAACCCAGGTATGCCCAGTGGGCCGCCACGCCTCTCCCATGGACATCTCACACAAGGCGCTCGCATCGGTACCCAACACAACCCAAAGCCTTGGGAGGCGCACATCCACGACTTTAGCCCTCGATCATGCATCGTAAACACGCCTCTCCACGCTGCGAAGTCAGCCCCGCTCAACAACATTCTCCACACCGGTCGGGCGCTGCCGTTCCCAGTACGGCACCCCGTTCACTCCTGGTACGGCAGGATGGTGATGTTGCCCCGCTCGCTGCGCACCACCACGGGCTGCTCGGGAGCGCGCAGCGTCGGCACGGCGCCGTACAGCGCCTGCGGGTGTCGGAGGGGACGCAGGAGGCAAAGGAGGGAGGGTGGGGGACTCGAGGTGAGGGCGAAGCATCTGGCGGTTGTCGCGGCAAACTCTTTCCTGGGCCAGGTGTGCTCCCCGGAGACAGGGTAACATGCCGCAGAAACAGCACCACAGGTCCAGGTAGTGCAATAAGGTGCAGTGCGGCAATAGGGCAGTTGCGTAGTGGCGTGGAGGGAGGTCGGACAATTCGAGCATTTGACCCATGCGTGTGGGAGCCTGTGGACCGAGACAGATTGTGCCAGGGCCCCGGAGCGACCCTTGCAGGCACAGCCGCAGTTCGGAAACGAGCGGTGCAGCCTTGCACCATCCTACGCACCCGGGTTAGGTAGTTGCTGATGACCCCCAGGGGTCCGAACACGGCGCTCAGCAGGACGCTGTGGGCGGAGGGCACCGAGTGCCGCAGGCCTGCGGGGGAGGAGCGAGGGATCCCGGGGCACGGGGACACGCGGACGTTGGCCGAGCGCTTCGCAAGGTGTGCCAACACCGGGTTACGCCGGCCCAAGCAGCCTGCGCCAGCCCCTGCATGCAACATGACGTGAGGCATGACGTCTGCGGTGCGCTTACGCGTGACTGCGTGCATAAGTACGTAGTATAAACCGTATGGCTCAGGGCCCAGTGCCCAGTACACTAGTATGTGCAACTCCAAGCGGACGCGGCCACCCCGCCTGTGCTGCCCTGTCACTGTTGCCTGCCTTGTGGGCAGCGCGGCCAGTCCGCGCACCTGAACACACCGACCCACTTACCACACTGTGCGGCCCGCTGGCCACCCGCACCCATCCTCCAAGAGGCACCACCCGCTACCGTTAGGCAGCCCTCGCACCCATCCTCCAAGAGGCACCACCCGCCACCGTGAGGCAGCCCCCGCACCCACCCTCCATGAGGCACCACCCGCCACCGTGAGGCAGCCCCCGCACCCACCCTCCATGAGGCACCAGCGCGATGCGAACAGGTTGATGCACAGGATGTGCAGCACCCAGGAGGCCGCCACGCCCAGGCGGCTGAACAGCGTCATAATGCCCTCCAGCCGGGGGATGAACTGCGGGTTGAAGCCGCCTGGACATGGGCACCGTGGGGCAGGGGGTGGGCAGGACATGGGCAGGGCGGTGCAGAGCGTGTGTGGGTGCGGTGCAGGGCGGGACCCATGATGCAATGAAGCAAGGGCTAATTGCAGCAGCCGGCCAGCTGTCTGTCGTTCATTGTATGTGTTCGACGCCATTGGATATCATGCCTTTACACACATGGGAGAATGAGATGGGGCGCTGGGACAGTTACCTGGGTACCCGTCCCCTTGGTGCATGCCTTCTGCCGTTGGCCCACCCTGGCCCACCTGACAGGCCCTCTTGAAGGCTCCCGGGCATCATTATGCTCAAGGTGTCTGGCGACCATGAGGCAGCTAGTAGGCCCAGGTAGCCCAGAGCGAGAGGAACGAATGGCCAAACGGACGCGAAGAAGCCAGCGGACTTCCGAGGGGCCAGAGCCATCTGGCAAAGTTGCGGGAGGGCAGAGCAACTGTTGACAACTGCGGTCACCGTTTCGTATTGCTTTGTAGCTACAGCGCCTACATATACTGAGTACCTACCGCAAGGGCGCACAGCGTGGTGTAGAGAGTCGCAGCGGCAACAACCACGATGACTACCTCCGGCAAAGCAGCAGGCCCTGACACGGCCGCTGCAGCTGCGGCAGCGCCGCAGCAGGCGTTTGATCCAGCGGCCGGTGCCGCAGAAGCAGTAGCGTGGCAGCGCACTCTGCCAGCAGATGCTTGCCGCTGAACAGACGCTGCGCTAGCATACCGCCAAGCAGCTAAGCATTTATGGGATGTTATTTGATGCCTTGGTGGTAGCAAAGGCGCTGCGGACAGCGGTCGTGGGTGTTGCGCAGAAGACAGGGGCCGCAACCCACGGCAAGGCCCCATCGCTTGTAAAGATGACATTTGTGAGTACTTGATAGGGAAAAAGTTTGCAGGGTGGTAAAAGGGACCGACCGGAAAGGGAAAACAGGGGATTCGCTCGGTGCAACTACCAACCGCCATCTGCAAGCTGGCGAGTGGGAAAAGGCCGTGGGGCCTGGCTCTTGAGCGGGAATTACCAGGAAATGACATACTTGCGCACAGGATGGGGGACCATGCCCTTCACGGTACACACAGACGTCATCCTACACGGGGGGAGGGGGGGTTACAGGCACCTGTCGCGCGCAGGGGATGCACGGCCACCTCGTTCACCAGCCGCCCCACTACGCTCTTCCCCAGTCTTGCTCCCCCTGCCCTGCTCCATGTCCAAGCTCCACAAGACGACAGTGAAGGATGGGACATAAGGACACCTCGACGAAGCAAACCTTGTCCTGCACTCAGGATCCACGCCGCCTCTCTCTCCGCTTCCCAACGTCACCCTCTATTCTGTGTGCTCTTCTTCTCTAGCTCTCTCTCGCCTATCCCCCGAGCCCAGCACTTAACGGCGCACGGTGATGTAAACCAGGGCGCTCCTGGCGTCGACGTGGCAGGCGGCCAGGCGCGGTGTCCACAACTGGATGGCGGACAACAGACCCTCCAGCGTCCACCGCTGCACACTGCCCCAACCAGGGAAGTGCACCTGGCCCCAACTGCCCCAGTCCGCCGTAACCGGGTACCCCAAATACATACATTGTAATCCAAACCATCCTGCACCACCACGCAATAAAGTTCCTACAGCCTAATGCCTGTTATGCTTCAGACCGCCCCTCAGCCTCGGTAGCTGGGTGGGCACGGGCACTCACTCCCCTCAAGACCCGTCCAGTAACCAAACATCCGCAGATGGACTCTCACACAAAAATTTGGCCTCATATGCCAACCGTAAGTGCTCTCACTGCCCCAGCTGCCATGAACGCCGCGTCAACAGCATCCCGTCGCCGTGCGGTGTGGTGTCTACTCCCTGCACCAGGGCTGTGCCATCCCCCGTGTGGGCTTCATGGCGACGCAGCCCCAAGCCCCCGCACCCCACCGCCAGCAGCCCCCAGCCAGCTGCACGCGTGCGGCCACTCCAACACAGATACCAACTACCAGGTCAACAACTTACTCGCCCCCATGCGGCTCTAAGCTTTGTCATGGCTGTGGCCGAGGTGGCAGCGGTCACCAGCAGCAGCTAGTATCATGCCCCGTCCTATGCAAACCCGCTCATGCCCTGAACCGCAGAGCCATTCCGCCTCCGCCGCCGTAGTAGTACTCCGGCCAACCCCGCCCCCGGCCGCTTTCCCCACTAGGCCGGGCAGCGCGCCCCCGCTCTCCCCAGCCCACACTGCCCATCTGTGTAATCGTCGCCACATGGCCCACGGCATGTGGCGCTGCCGCACGGCTCACCAGCACGGGCCACACCGCATCCCCCACGGTGGTCGTTGCGGTCTGTCCGTGCAACCCGCCAGTACATGCAGCCCCCTACATGTCTGGCGGCAGGGCGAAGGGGCTGAGCTCCCCAAGCTTGGGCCCGTGCTCCGCCAGCACCTGGGGGGCAGGGGGCCACGCGAGGGGCGGGGTAGCCGGTTAGGGGTGAGGCAGGGGTACCCCTGCAGCTACCAAGCACGCCGGGGAGCGAAGTTCGGATGCAATGGATACATCTGAGGGTCACCCAGGTGGACACGGATGTGAGCCAAGTGGGGCTGGGCTGTGCAATACGAACGACAAGGCCGTGCGCAGGGCGCCGGAGCGCAACAGCTCAGCGCCACGCAGGCCGGTGTACCAAGCCACACACAGCCGTGCGCACCTGCTGCAGCGCGAAGTCGTTCTTGAACAGCAGCACCGGCCTGCCGTACACGTCCTTCATGGTGATGGTGTTGAACAGCCGCCCCACGCCGGACAGCACGTCCCAGCCGCCCGCCACCCAGCGCGCAACCGTGTACGGCAGCGGGTCCAGCGTCGTGTCCACGCCGTACTCGTCCTGCGGGGGCACGCATTACGCAGCACGCCAGACGGCGCAGTTTGGTATTCCAGAGACTTGTTCACAGTGCCGGTTCCCGGCTCATGCGTAACTTGGGCATCAGTGGGTAGAGGGAAATCCGCCAGTTGCATAGGCACGCCGTGCGACGACACTGCACGCCCACGCGATGCGCACTTGACGGCAGACGACTGTCGTACACCCATGCCCTACAGGGACCGTACCTTCATGCGGTACTGCACCACCTCGAACTGCAGCTGCCCCACGGCCGCCAGCACGGGGTCTGTGATGTACTCGTCCGTGCTGTACAGCACCTGCACCGCACCCTCGCCCAGCAGGCCTGCGGAGGAGGTATGAACACACGCGTCTCAGAAGTGGACTGCGGACACGAACAGCATTACTTCCGCTTAGCGTGGATTGAGCCCCCTCGCCCAGCAGGCCTGCAGGCAGGGAGGCAGGACGCACACCAATGATGTGCACCGTGCTGGTGACAACAGTGGGACTCCTGCCACCCAGTCCGGCCATTGGGCCACGTAGTACAGTAGTAGTACAGTAGTACAGTACAACTACTGCAAGCCACGGGCCTCGGCATGCCACCAATCCAGGATATGGTGCTACTGCCTGGCTAGGCCTTGGGCCAGCTGGGCGCCGCCAGCTGAGTCAGTGCACCCCCAGGGCCAACACCCAGGCCCCAAGCGCCCCGCGGCACTTGACGTCCAACTGCAACCAGCACACCCCCGCCAGGCCCCGCCCACGCACCCTCCACGCCCTTGAGGAAGGGCTTCTTCTGGTTGGGCGGGCAGCGCAGGTAGGCGAACAGCTCGGGCGAGAAGGTGGGGATGGGCGGGAAGGCCAGCAGCGGGCCGGTCAGCAGCGTGTCGCCAATGGCGAAGGCGCCGGGGTTGGTCAGGCCGATCACGTCGCCTGAGGGGTGGCCAGGGGTGGCGCAGGGCGGGTACCGTATTGTAAGAAGGGATGGAGGGTGGCAAGGGAGTGGACACAGCTAGTGACAATCCGGCAGCCGCCCACTCGCCCGCCCGACCCTTACAGCCCGGGGTTAGCCACACGCTACACGCTATAACAGCGGCAGCACTCAACAACATGCACTCAACAAGCATGCATGGTAGGACCCACCCGCGAAGCCCTCCTGCACCGTTGACCGCTCGTTGGCGAACATGCGCTGCGGGGCGGCCAGCGTGACGGTGCGCCCCGTGCGGGCCACCTTGACCTTCATGCCCTTCTCGAACTTGCCTGCGGGCGTGCGGGCGTGCGGTGGGATGCGGGGAGCATGGGTGGAGGTCGGGGAAGGCAGTACTAGCAACAACGCGGTGGGGACACAGGGGCGCGGGTGCCGAGTCCAACAGGCGGCGATCAAGGCGCGGTGCCCAGGGGCTTTGCTGTGGCTCCTTTCTAAGACGGTTAGGAGGCAACAGAGGAAGGGCTGCGGGCGGCCTGATGCTAGTCTAGCATCGCGCGTCCTCTCCCCTGCACGCCGTGTCCCGTCCTCGCGAGCAGCACGGCAACCCAAGGCCCCACACCACCCCGGCCGTGCCCCCATTCTCACCCGACACCACGCGCACGAAGGCCACCTTGTCGCGGTGCTTGGGGTCCATGTTGGCCTAGGGGGCAGGGGGGTGTAAGGGGCGTTGAGGGGCGCAGTAGCTTGGCTTCTGTGCGGGCAGACACGCGCAGGACAGCGCTGCACCATGAAACACGCAAGGCAGCAGTGCGTATCCAAGGGCCTCTCCCTTCTGCACACACCTGCAGCTTGAACACCAGGCCCGTGAAGTTGGGGGAAGTGGGGGACACAGCCACGCCGCTGCGCGTCTTGGCGGGGGCTGAGGGGGATCAGGGGGGCACGGGGGCAAGGGACAGGGTTCAGGCCTGAGTGTACACAGCTCTGCGGAGCAACGTGCCAGGTTTGCCGATAGTTAATGGCCAAGAGAGACAGCTCCGTGCGTTAAGGATTTGGGGGTTAACGTGTGTGAAAGCATGCTGCTGCTGCTGCACAGGAACACCAACAAGCTTCCCACTGCCCCAGCTGCATGCAAGGCAACGGGACCCGACACAGGCCTGGCCCGGCGCCCGCCCCACCGTCCCACCTGGTCGCTCCGCCAGTTGGATGAAGCTCTGCGGGCAAGGACGCACGAGATATGGCAGGTTGGTTAAGACTTGCTCACCTCGCATGCAGATACCAGGTTTGACGTGGCACAAGCATTGTCGTACGGAACCCGAACAGTCAGGTCTCGCGCGACACCCGCCCCCATCAGGTCACCCTGCAGGAACAGGTCCGCCTCTTCAGCGGCCCGCACAGGAACCCTCCTAACCCACACCCAGCCCCACCTGCAGAAACAGCACCACCGCTCAGCTACCCTAACCCACACCCTCCTAACCCACAGGCGCCAGCACCACATCCCCACCTGCAGGAACAGCTCCACCCCGAAGTTGTTCATGGCGCTGCCGAAGAACACGGGCGTCACGCGGCCCTGCCGCACGCCCTCCAGGTCCAGCTCGTGGCCCAGCACCTCCAGCAGCTCAACGTCCTCCTGCGGGGTGTGTGTATTAAGGGCGTGTGTGTACCAGCGGAGTGCAGCAGGGGAGTGGCCTCCCGGTCCAGCTCGTCCCCCAGCACCTTCCGCATACGCACCGAACCCGAGTCACCACCCGCCCCTTCCCCTGGCCGTTCCCATACAACCCACATACCCCTCCCCCCCACCTGCAGCTGCTCCCACAGGTCGGCCTCGATGAGCTGCGGCAGCTCGGGGTCGTCCATGTCGTACTCCGCCTTGGTGGCGCCCTTGGAGCGGCCCTTGAGCCCACGCTTCTCGTACAGCACAACCTGGGGGCGGGGAGGAAGGGAGGGAGGAGGTAGAGAGGGAGGATGGTGGGTGCAGCGCTTTTTAGGCCATAAGGGAACCGGTACCATGCGTTTTATCCGAGCATCGCTGTCTTTGAGCTGCCGGTCCGCTGAGGGTGGTACCATGCAGTCCACGCAGGCGACCGGCGCAACGCAGGGAACGTTTCCCCGCAGTCCTGGCTTTCGCCCCCGATTCCCCCAGCCTCCACCCGCATTTGGTAGATTCCTGCAGCTTCCCACAGGTCCCTACAGGCCGCCAGCTCGTCGGCTTTGCCGAGTCCCCGCCCCCAGCTTCCCATAGGTCCCTGCAAGCCGCCAGCTGTCGCACCCCAGCTTCCCGCACCTTCTTGGTGGGGCGGTGGTACACGCCCATGAAGCGGTCGCCGCTGCCGATGGGCCAGTTCACAGGGTAGCTCTGTACGGCAGGGGGCGTACGGCAGTGGGCGTCAGGTGGAAGGGGTGGTGTCCAAAAGCAGCGGATCAACGGCGATGCAGGAGTTCCGGCGCCCTTTTGCTCGCCCCTTCACCCAACCCCAACAGTCCATCCTTTGCAGCTTGCACCCAACCTGCATGTAGCCCTTCCCGTAACACAGCACGCACGCCGTGCCTCGCGCTGGTCACCCCAGGGCCCAGGTCACGCTCGGGCTTGTGCCCCCGCATGCGCGTGCCTCGCGCCCCGCCGCACGCCCCTGCGCCCCCACCTGCAGGTCGTCGGCGGGTTCAGTTGTGCCGGCGCTCCATATAGCACAAATTTTGGGACCACATGCAGAGCATGGAACGGTGCTGATCCACCGACACATGGTGCGCCAGACAGTTGCCCTAGTCCCTCCCCACCTGCAGGTTGAACTCCTTCTCCAGCTGCTCCACAATCTCAAACCCATTGAGCGCGGGCCTGCAGCATCAGAGGAGTGTGCGCAGGTCAGCCGGACGTACCGGGAGGAACACGGCCGGGGTGCGGCGGTAGCAGCAGGGGCGGTGCGCCACGTGGCAAGGTCAGGCCGGCCGCCGCAGCAGGACCGAATCCCTCTGCAATGGACACTGCGCATGGCCGCCATGGCACGTGCCAGCTGCAGGTCCCCGACTCGTCATCTGCCGGGAGTTCCGAATTGTTTGCGGCCCAGACCGGCGTTTCCTTCCCACCCTGTTCCCCTTTCATTCCGGCAGCGGAGTTGCGGGGTTCACTACGGAACCTAGCGCGCACGCACGCATCAACACTCATTCAGCCCAGCTAACAGCCGCTGGCCACTCCTGCGCACAACGCCCCTGTCTCCGTCGCCTCCCCTTGCCTTCCCCGCCCTGCTTACTCCCTCCTCCCCATCCCCGTTCCCCTCCGCACCTGTCCATCTTGTTGACGAAGGTGAAGACGGGCAGCCCCCGCAGCCTGGCCACCGCGAACAGCTTGCGCGTCTGCGGCTCAATGCCCTTGGCCCCGTCCACCAGCAGCACCGCGTTGTCGGCGGCCGCCAGCGTGCGGTACGTGTCCTCGGAGAAGTCCTGGGGGCGGGGGTTGGCGGGATGGAAGAGGCGTGAGGGTGCGGGAGAGCTTGAGAAACAGCAGTCAAAGTACGGAAGCTACGGCGAATTGCACGGCCGTGTGTGGCGCGGTAGGTGCCCATGGCGAAGTCCTGGGGGCGGGGGTAAGGAAGGAGGTTGTGCAGAGGGGAGATTGTGTATCGGTCTGGAAGCTGGCGCAAAATTTCGCGGTTGTACACACCGCGGGGCTCAACGTGGGGCACATGAGGGTAGGTAGGTGCTTAGCACGTGGGCGAAGGTGCCCCTGCCGGTTTCACGTGTCCCCACCTGGTGACCGGGCGTGTCCAGCAGGTTGAGCTGGCAGCCACACTACCATCTGACACGTAAACTCACAGATGTGGGTTAACACACACCCCACCCACCTGGTGACCGGGCGTGTCCAGCAGGTTGAGCTGGCAGCCGCAGTACTCGAAGGTGAGGGCGGTGGAGGTGATGGAGATGCCGCGCTGCTGCTCCAGCTCCATCCAGTCGGACGTGGCGGAACGGGAGGACCTGGGCAGGGGAGGGGCGGGGAGGGGGATTGTTCGCATTGCCGCGTGATGTTCGTTGGCATTGGAAATGACTTTCCCTACCAAAAGGTACCGGTAGACGGGTGTGGTGCTGTAGTCCCTGCACGACCTCGCCAGAGGGCTCGACGTAGAGCACAGGGAAAGTGATCAGCATGGGGTGCGGGCGTGGCGGGTCGCGCCGCGGGCCCTGCGTAATCCACGCCGTTGGGAGTCGGCGTGGGTTAGCGACACGGGAACTCACGCCTGCAGCCGCGCGCAGCTCCGTTACACACGACTGCGCGTTCAGGCACAGCGTTGCAGGGGCATGGCCCCTGGGGCATCGGGGCCGGAGTCCATACTGCGTACGGCACCGTACGCCGCGCCCTCCGCCGGCAAGACTCGCCAGTGGGTGTCCCGCCATCCCCTCCTCAGCCACACACCTGCGCGCCTTGACCTCGCCCGCCTCGTGGATGGCACCGCCGTACAGCAGCAGCTTCTCGGTCTGTACGGCACAGCGAGACAGTACGACACCCGGTTGGGCAGTGCACGAAAGACGCCTCCGCCGGTACACAGCTGCAGCCCGGGGGCCACGCCACAGTTTACGGCCCGGCGGTCCCTGCAGGCCCACCACCCACTCCGCAACAACACGGTGTCCCCTCCTCTGTACCTGCATGCATGCCAGCAAGTCCCCAATGCAAGCAAGTCCCTCCCCCATCCTTCCTCGTCTCCACCCTTCCCTTTCCCTTCCCATGCAAGTGTGAGGTGATTTTGCGATATCAGGTCTGTGATGCCGTGTCCACGGGCTCACCATGGTGGTTTTACCCGCGTCGGGGTGCGAGATGATGGCGAAGTTGCGGCGGCGGGCCACCTCCCGCTCCAGCACCTCGGCCGTCAGCGCGGCAGCGGCCTGCGGGTGGGGACAGTGCACGGCCAGAGACGGGGTGACGGGCGTGGGTGCTGAGGTCAGGGGCGTCCAACCCGTCCCTGCTGCTGCGTAACTAGTCAGCAGCCCGTCCCATCCGTACGGGCAGCTGCCTCAGCCCCCAACCTCCCGCCGTACGCCCTGCTCCTCCAGCATCATACCGATGTCTTCCAACCAGACGCTCGGCTTGACCCCACGGCTTGACCCCGGTCTGGCCTTATGACGGCGCCCAAGGCCACCAGCGGCTGCCACCATACCAGGCCAGGGGCCGCGGTAACTCGCTGTCCAACCCGCAACCCTGGCAGCTGCCTGGTGCCCTGCTTCTGCTTCCTTGACGGCTGCTGCAGGGCTGGAGTGCGGCAGGCCCTCCCCTGTTCAACACGCTGGCACGCCCCCTCCGCCTTCCAGAGCGCACTGCGCAGCCCACGCCATGCCCATCCCCATGCTCTAAACACCTCGCCCTCCGCAGGCCGACGGCTTCCGTTTGCCACTTTGCTGCTCTGAGGTTACCCCCCTGCTTCCAACAGGATCTACGCGCCCCCTCCACCCCGGGGAGAGCGCTGGCAGTCCACCAGTCACGGCCATGCCCACCCCCTGCTACCCCCGGGGACCCACACCGCACGCCATCGTGCCCACCTGCTCCTGCTGCTGCTGCTTCTGCGCCGCAGCCACGGTGGCTGCGTTGGTGGCGGCCTGGGCCAGCTCCTCCGCCACAGGGGAGGGGGCGGGCTCGGCGCCGTCCGAGGCATGGGCGGCAGCGGCCGCCTGGGGTGGCGCGGCGTGGGCACAGGGGCAGCGTCGAGCCGTGTCGGAGAGGAGCTGGTGTCAGTGCGTTGGGCACCGGCGCCGTATATGTAATGCTGGCATACCCGAGCAGCCGTATTTGCTACGCACCCCGCACGTATATGTGCCAGTCTCAGACCAAAGCCGTGACGTTCTTCGACCCTTCACGTATTGAGGTAGCCGACAGGCCTGATGCAGGTGCACGTTCCCAGCGGTTGTGGTCCCTTGTCGCTACGTGTCCCCCTCATGCCTGGCGGATGAGGCCCAGGTGCCTGCTTGGCTCCCAGCCGGCCCGCACGCGGACTGGTCCGGTGGGACCGTGGCCTCTGCGCCATCTGCGCACACACCGTGCCCTCTGCGCACACACCCTGCTGTCCACTAACCGAACGAAGTAACATAGGGAGTCAAGCAACGTCTGGCATGCTCCGCACTCCTCCGCGATAGCCGCGATAGGAACGCAACCCCGCCACCCCTGCTGCATGCCACTTTGGCCTCGAGTCCACCCCTCCAACAGCCGATGTCTGCTTATTGCGCACAAACGATCCATTTTCAACTTGTTACCTGCAAGACACCAAAGCAGGGCTACCACCACAAGGCACACTGGCTCAGACCTCGCCACTGCCCAAGGAGTGCTGTACTCGGAGCTGCAGCGTGCTGGCAGAGCAACACCCCTACCCATAGCCTCGAACCCGGCGACGAGATTTCACGGCGCCATCCCTTATCGAGCAATAACTATACCAATTCAGCTTGGCGTACCTCTGCCTCCGCAGCCGCTACGCCAACGGTCGCGTCGTCGGGCACAGCTGCAAAGCGCCGCGGGAGGTTACGCCCCGCTGGCAAGCTCCTCAGGGTAGGCGATATCCGTACAGGTTGGTGGGGTCCGGGGCAGCAGGTGCGCGGCCCCCCGGCCGAGGAGTGAAGGGCTCGCATGGCTAGTGCCCTGACGGGTGGCGCAGGCTTGCACCACACAACGTCGATTGACTATGACACAACCTGCTTGTAAAGCAACGATATATAAGAAGTACTCCTCTTCCTGCTGAACCGCGCTGTCACCAAGAAATCGCAGGACCAAATTGCATGAACGGCTGGAAATGGGGTTTACACAAGACGGAACAAGCCCCCCGACAACAACCTTTATAAGCAGTTGCAACTCAAAACTACAAGCAGGGTCTTGCTCAATAGCGCAAGCTAGGCGCTTGGTCGGCCTCTGAAGCTCTTCGTTTGGCATCCAGGCGCAATGCGTGCCGCGTTGAGCCAGCGGCAATCATCCCTTCAACGGGGCACCTTTAGCTGCGGCGGCCGGAAAGCGCGTCAGTGCCGAATGGCTCCGGCGCGTTCGGCCCCGGCGGACGCAGTGGCGACAGCTGCCCCTGCGCCCCCTGCCGCCGCTGCGGCGAAACCTGCTGACGTGGTCACAATCTACTTCAGGTAGCGTAGCCCCCGACCATGGTGCCGAATTACAAAGCTTCTCGCTTGGGTGGGGCTTGACCCAGATGAGAGTCGACGCTTAGCTGGGAGGGGCTCCGGTGGCCCTTCAGCGAGCAAGCACTCGAGACTGTCCGAGCTGCGAGCGGACGGGAGATGGGTGAAATGATACCACTTGCTATCGCTCACACTAGCAAGGAGGGCTCTTCCTGCTGCTACCAGTAGATGTCCCTAGCGGCGTCCCCAGAGCTACGTGCCTGTGACACGTGCCATGTGGCGCGTATCATTGAGCGACCAGGCGGTCTTCGCTGCGAAGGGACCCGTTGCCGTCAGGGCTGTGTCGCCGTGCCGGCCTGCAGTCCTCCCCCTGACCTACTTCCCTTGCCACGTTTCACCCAGGCAAGAAGGCACGTCGACGCAGGCCCGGCCAGGCGAGGACCTGATCGAGGTACGGCATGTGACGCGTCGTAGCAACATAGCAGTTAACAGTAACAGTAACAGTAGCAGTAGCAACTTAGCAACATTTCAGTTAGACATCGGGTCTCAAGGTCTCTCTACTTTCTCTCTCGACGCAGTGCGGCTGCTGCATGGCATCGTCGTACTGGGCCCTTGTGCACTCAACCCTCCCCGCCTCCAAACCCCGTAGTCCGCCTGCCAGTGCAAGGCGGACATCCGCCCGCTGCAGCGCCTGCCCCTCGCATGTTACCCCTCCTGCATTAATGGCATGGTACCCTGCTTCACCCCTCCGCCTGCCGCTACGTCCCTCCCCGCCCTCCGCAGGCCGCCTCCCGCTGCCAGGCGAAACCTCTCTCTATGCGCCTTACCTTCATACACCACGCCTGCACGCCTTGGTACCATGGCACCCTCTTCCACCCCTCCGTCTGCCCCCATGCCCCTCCCCATCCCGCACAGGCTGCCTCCCGCTGCAAGGCGGACATCCCCACCGGCTGCCTGCACGGCTCGTGCGGCGTGTGCGAGGTGGAGCTGCACCGCTACAAGGACGCCCAGGGGGGGCCGGTGGACGGGGGGCCGGTGGTGGTGCGCGCGTGCATCGCCAAGGTGCCGCGCGGGTGGGGCCGGGTGGAGGTGGGGATGATGGCGGATGACCAGGTGTGGGGGCAGGACGGCTGGGACACGTGAGGACAGGGGGAGGGAGGGGCGGAAAGGAGGAGGGAAGGGGGCAGGACGGCTGAGACATGTGAGCCTGGAGAGGGAGGGGCAGGGGTAGGGGTGTCCACAGAGTGTTTCGATAGCCGAAGGGTATAAGATTAGTGCGTGCGGAGAGGGGAGGGAGAGGTAGGGGAGGACTGGGGGAGGGATGAGGCGTGAGGTGGTGCGTGCGTTGGGAGCGGAGCGGAGGGGGTGAGGGAGCGCGATGCGGCGATGGGCAAAGGCGGCTTGGATTAAATGTGGAGCGGACTTTGGGGTGCGTGGAGGTCCGAGCGGGGTGGTGTCGCTATTGGAGCGTAGAGTGTCGTATGGAGCGAGTAAGGCAGTGTGTCGATGGACGGGCGTCCTCGCGCCCATGGTGCTAATGGGAGGCAGGCCCGGACATGCGCGTGCGGGATGTGACCTGAGTGCAAGGCAGTTGAACTGAATATGATGGCTGGCGCCTGGCTGGGGCCAGTGCAGCGATGACCAAGGCACAAGACTCCAGTGCATGCTGGGGGTGTGGCCGTGCTGCAAGCGTTTCAACGTGCCAGGACGGGTGCGGGGCGTGTGCTTGGGCAATAGCGCCTTCGGCACGCCCCCTGGGATCCATGCGAGCGTGACGCCTCCAGCGCCTCCGGCTCGAGCTTGAGTACACGCGTGGCAGAGGTGGTGCCAAGGCACCTTGGGACTTGGGTTCGTTGGACAATGGCGTCCCTGCTTGGTCAACTTGGACGTGGCTGCGTGGCTTGCTGCATGGCGCTCGTGCACACGTGCAGGCATGCACCTGCAGCGGATGCTGCTTGATGGGTACCTTTCTCGGTGGCTGTGGTGACACCATGCTCATATAGGAGTACATGCGTGGATAGCACCGACCCAGGTGGAAGACGCCGTGTTGCTGGCGCGCATCGCAGCACGCAGTATGGTAACGCACGGCTGTGGAGACAAGGAAGTGCTTGCAGTGTACGGTCAAATGAAAACGGGGAAGCCATGCTACATGCCGAGCGTACCGTATGCCCTTTGCAACAGGAGGTGACAAGTATATACGCCTTATGCATTTACAGGTCTTTTGAGGTAGGGTGCAACGCATTGGAAAGCCAGCCCTCCTGGCCGATTGCGGCAAACACATCCACGCACACTAGACACGGTAGCGTATGTAACCGACCTGAACGCTGAAGAATACGCCAACGGTAGCGACATCTCGTGCACATACTACTCGTACCGTAAGTACTACTCGTAGGCATACGCCTTGTCGTACACAGGCACTGCCAGCCGCGTAGCAACACACGCAACAAGTTACACCTCCACAACGTGCCACGTAAGACAGCACATACGGTACACAAGCGCACACACGAGCCTCCTAACGTGCCTCTTACGTGCGGTGTACGTGGTCACCCGTAGCCTTGGTGCCATGCATGCACTTCCACGTGCCCACCGAGCCTCTACAGCCTTGGTTTTACATTCTTGATCCCGTTCCGGAGGCCAGCCCCGTCTCAGCCGGGAGGCAGGGCTGGTCCCGGCGATCAGGGACACGGGGTTTCCCGCTGTATGGTTAAGGGCAGCTGTATGGTTAAGGGCAGCTCCAATACCGGCCTGACCACAAAAACATCCTCACCCACGTCCGAGCTGCCCTTCCACGTGCGCCTAGCTTGTCCAGGCTAGACGCCGGCGACAAAAACGGCATGTTTCAGCACACAGCGCACCCTCCGCGTCCCGCACTCAGGCCCCAGCATACGGCCGCAGAACATCCATCGCTGTCGCCTACCCCGCGCACATGCACGTCAATACGCCAATACAGCAGTGCAAAACCACTCCAGTGCAAATCAGGCATTGTAGGAGTCCCGGCCTCGTGCCCTCCATGTCCAATCAGCCAAGAGCAAAGTGCATGCTCAAGGTCCTATCTGAACCGTGTTGCGTTTGTGTCACCGGCAGTCACAACCGCTGCAGCAACTGTCGGCGTCCCGCAGTTTGCTGGCGAGCACCGCCCTGCCTCAACCGATAGCTGGAGCAGCTACTCCAAGCCGGTAGACATTCCCGCCGGCACGCACTGCCAACCCAGCAGCGACTAGCGGTACAGTTGTCGCCCCCTTCTGAGACCGCCTGCACGGGGCATGGGCACAGCGATAGCAAGGGAGTGGGTTGACTAGGAGAATCTGAGCAAGGCGCTAACGCATGGAACGACGGCATCACGGCATCAGCATACGGTAGCAGGGCGGCGGCTCGCCACCGCAGTCCAACTGCGTATGTGATCCAACGAACGGCTCGCCGTTACGACCCACACACCTGCGTCACACACGGATGCGCGCGATGGTCTCGTTGACCTTGTCCATGGACAAGCAGAGCGGGCAGCCTGGCACCTCGGTTAGCCCATCCAGCAGGGTCAGCAGCTTCGGCACGTCCTCCGCCTCCTCCGCGCCCAGCTCCCCCGCCCACTGCACCAGCTCCTCGCGAGTAGTTCGCCGCGGCTGCCCAGGCGTGTCGTGGACGGAGGGGCCCCCCTTCTCGCGCAGCAGGTTGGTCCTGTAGATGAGGTCGTCGGGATCCGAGCCGAAGGTGTTCAGCCAGGCGCAGAAATGTGTGTACCCCTTCTGCTCCTCCTCGTCAAGTTCACCATAGAGCTGCTGCTCATAGATGTCCGGAAAGGAGCTGTGCTTCCGCCGGTCGTTCCCAAACACGAACACGGATGCCACCTTGTCCACAGAACTTGCCACCTGGCCCAGCAGGCTGTCTCGCTCCATGCTCTCATGCTCCGCCCACAGCTTCTCAACTTCGGCCTTGAGGTAGGCCCTGCGCTTGTCGTTAGCTTCCATGTTGGACAGTAGCAACTCCAGGGAGCGCTCATTGGCTAGGCAGGCCTCGCTGCCCTGGCTGCATGCCTGCTCGCACGCTAGGACAGGCTCTTCGGCCTTGCCAAGGACCTGCTCGATGCGGCTAGGGTCGGCGTTGTCCAGAGCCGCGGTAGCGCCCATCGCTGCAACACGTGGCTGCACGGCCGCACGCCCGCCTGCAGCACCGCGCACAAGGAAGGGGGCATACAGCTGTGGCAGGGTGCTTAAAGGTACAAGCTTCAGGACAATGTCCTGTAACAGCCTGCTTGCCGCTGCTTGGCGGACCGGTCTGGGGAAGGCACGCATCTCCGGTATCCACCTCCTGGGAAAGGGACCGGGTACACGCCACGGTACCGAAGTAAGTGCCACGGCAAGCCGACCCACGTCACGTCAAGAAGCGAACCTGCCTCGGTCCCCAGACCAAGGCCTCACCGGCAGGGGTTACGTGTAGCTGCTCTGTCCCCGTTGAGCAGCTGCAGAAGCTGCACGCGGCTCAGCAGGCCCGTATTGCGCACTGCAGGTGGTACGGTATGGAGGGTGTCCGGCTGCACGGTAGGCGGAGGGTGTCTGTCGGCTAGCTGGCGGCGTTACATGCACGGCGTGCATGCACGGGCTTATTCGCATAAGCCACTTGGTGCACTGTTACAACACGGGGCCACCAGCGTATTGGTCGAAACAGAATGCACGCTGGTCACATGTCTGCGGCCCTCTTATGCTCCAAATTCTTGTGGCTAGTGGAAATGTAGCATGACATTGTGCTGGCACTGCAATCCGGTCTCCCCCAAGGTGCTCGCGTGCTCCTGCCTAACGCTACCCCCCGCTTGGCGTCGTGAACTTGGTCGACTCACCCACGTAATCTCAGTAGAAGTGTACAAATCCTACGATGTACACAGCCGGCTGCTTGCAGCAGCTGACGAGACGGCCCGGTTGGGCGAGGGAGACTAGGGCGGGGTCGGTCCCCTCGGGCAGCTGAAGCCTCCGCCGACGTCTGGTGCGCCTTGCGGCGCGGCCTGGTGCCTGCCACGGATGACACAGCAGTCCAATGGTTACGATCGTCCTTCGAAAAAGGACTTTTGGCCTTGTGCAAGAGTATGTAAGAAGGATGGAGGGCCCGCCTGACCGCGTGGGGCGTCGCGTTGCCTGTCCCAATAGAATTAGTTATTGCGCTAATGACAAGTACCGTTCAATGCGTTTAGTCTCTCCGCTGCTGCCCCGGCTTGCTCCGGCAATGATATCGGCAGAACGCTGACGCAACAAGCCACGAACAGTTTCCGCTCAGTCCATCTCGTACCTGGGCTGATGTATGCATGTGGCCGGTAAATCGCACGTCTACGACAGAGCATGCGCACCTGCTCCGAAGCCATGCGCTGGGGCAACATCTGCAGGCACTACCTTACATGTCACTTGAGCCACCTGCACTAGCTATGGTTCCATGCACAACGCAGGTTTATAGGAAGGCACCTTGTGAACTCCGCCTCCCCCGCTCACAAGCAGAAAGGCTGCATGCTTTGCACTGCAACGTCAAGTGGCGCCATGCTTTGGCAGTTGACACGACGGTGGCAAGCGTGTAAGGTTACAAACCCACATTTAAGGCACGCATGCCGCATCCTCCGCTGCAGCATTCCCCGTTTGCTGTGATGTGCCTGCGTCGCACATATGTATGTACTACAGGGGCTTGAGATGCAGGCGCCAGCTCGAGACCGCTAGTGTCACCTGCCGACCACCACGCCGCTACACCTCCAGTGCACCGTGTAGCGTCCAACCTTCCCACAAGCCGTTCACAGCATCAGACCTCCTCCTGCCCTTCATGCATCTTTGCCGCATGCCCCCTTCCCCATGCCCCCGCCCCCCTCACACGCCATGCGCCAGCCCCTCCCCCGACCGCACCGCCACGCCCGGACACACACATGGACCTCAAGGCTCATTAGCCTACATCCCGCACCGCATCCGCTATACATGGACCTCAAGCAGCCTCAAGGGACTTCCCTCCCCTTCAGCACCTCCGTACCTCCTCTCACCGTCGGCCGCCCACGCGAACGCAGCAGAACACCCGCACTGCCCCTCCGTACTACTTGCCATCTCCGTCTCCGCTACCCCCGCGTCGCCTTCCATCCTAAGAAGTCCCCGCCTGGCTGCGCAGCCATGCTCATTCGCCCACCATGACTGATCCCCTCCCACCTCCCACGCCTTGCTCACGCGCCTTCCGCTCGGCCTCTCCCCCAAGCGTCCCACCCCGACTCTGCACACGCCTTTCCCATCCGTCCCTCCCCTCTTGCCCTCAGAAGTAGTCCTCCCCGCCCCCCTGCGCAGCCATACTCATGAACACCGACCGCTTGGCGCGCTTCTGGCGGTGCCGCGCCAGCCGCTGCGCCACCAGCGCGGCCATGGCCGCCTCCTCCTCGCTGCCGGCCTGGGGGGCCTCCTGGGGCTGCAGGGCCTGGGCCTGGAGCTGAGGGGGAGGTGGAGGAGCAGGAGGGGGCGGCCGCGCAGTAGCGGGTGTAGGGGCAGCCGGCGCGTGGCCGCGCGGCTGCTGCTTCTGCTCTTGCTGGTAATGCGGCGGGGCCTCGGCTGTGCCTGCTGCTGCCCGGTCCGGGCGTACTGCCGCGGGACTTGGCCGCGCCGCCGGGGGCTCTCCCCTGTGCGGCTGGCTGCCCCCGCGGGCAAACGTCCTGCCGCCGGTGGCTGGGGCAGCGTCCCCTGCACCCGCAGCGTGCCCCGTGCCACCCTTGGGCCGCGCTGCCGGGCGCGCGGCTGGAGCCAACTCGGGCGCAGGCGACTCCGGCGGTGTCCCCGCGCGGCCAGCGACAAGGTTGCGTGTTGCTGCCGCAATCCAGTCAGGGTCGCCCCCGCCGCCCCGCCGCCCCTCCTGCGCTTGCGGCTGCATGCCACGGCCGCCGCTGGCCCCCGAGCCCGCATCTGCGCGCTGCCGCTTCTTCTGCCCATCGCTGCCCCTTGCACCGCCCGCGACCGCCCCTGCACCCGCCGCCCCTCCCACTGCCACGGCTGGCACCACAGCCTTGCCCTTGCCGCTCGCATCCTTCTCCCCAAAGCGCTCGGGCTCCTTGCGCGTCCTTGCATCCCTTCGCATGGCCAGGGGCAGCGCACGCCATTCCCCTGCGTCCTGCAGCCCCCCCTCCTCCTCCTCTTCCTCCCCATCCACCGCCCGGCCCCTGCTGCCGCTGGCCCTCTTGGCGGTCTGCTCGCGCTGCGTGCCTGCTGCTGCAGCTGCTGTCCCATCCGCCCGGCCCTCCGGCTGGGTGGCCTCGGCCGCTGCCGCTGCTGCAATGGCGGCAGCAGCCCCGGCAGCGGCGGCACGGCGGGGCCTCTGCTGCTGCCCCCCAGCTACAGGCTTCGGACCACCGCCACCGCCGCTATGCTGCTGGGACGCAGGTGCAGGCAGCGCCGGCGGCCTGGACGTGGGCTGGTGCTGCTGCGGCGGCGGCGCCGGCTGCTGCTGCTGGCTGTCGGTGCGCCGCCGCTTGGCACGCCGGTCGCCCTCGGGACCGGCAGCTGCGTCGTCGTGGTGGTGCTGCTTCCGCTGCTGCTTGCCGTGCCCCTGCGGGCCTTGCTCGTCATCCAGCTCCTCCGCCCGCACCCGCTGCTGCTGCTGCTGCTCCCGCTGCTGCTCCTCTTGGCGGAGAATGTCGGTGTGCGTGTGACCAGCGCTTGCGTCTTGGAAGTCGTCCTGCAGGTTCGGCTGCATAGGGCCGGGGCGTTGAGGGTGCAGGAAGCCCGGTTAGCCATGCAAGCGGCCATGCTCCAAGCTCTCAATTGCAATCAAGTGCGTGGGACATGTGGCCGCCAGCTCGGCACAAGTGCTAGCGGCCGAGTGCACCAAGCAGGACGCACCGGCATTCTCCGTACGTGACAAGTTAACTCAGCTCTAGCCGGGCCTGCCCACCTGGAGCACGCGCTGCTCCACCACCTGCTGCGTCCTCTGCCGCACCACCACCACCGCCCGCCGCCAGCCGCTGGCACCGGGCGTGCCCTGGCTCCCCGGGCCGCCCACCGCGCCGACCCCGGCCTGCTGAGCCTCGACAAACTCCTCCTCCATCACAGCCGCGACCGCCTCCTCCGTGACCGTGGTCACGGTGGCAGCAGCGGCGGCCGTGGCGCGGGCGGTACGGTGCCTTGACGCGTCGACAGCCACCTACGCAGATGGATGGAGAAAAATCTTGGGTGGTTGCTTACTACACCGGTAAGGCATATCAGGCACATAACAAATGCGACCGTAGGCAATGCAACCGCTTAACGGCCCATAACAAGCAGCCTAACCTTGCGGCATGCATGCCCCTGCCCTAACCTGAGGCTTGGCTCCAACCGCGTGACACCGTCCCACTACCGGTGTCTAGCCGCTGACTGTCAAGCCGCCGGTTGTCCCATGCCCTCACCTGCAGCCGCGCCTGCAGCGGCGACGTCTGCGCCCACACCTCCCGCCGCAGCGCCGCCGCCGCCCGCTCCGCCGCCGCTGCCCCAGCCGCCGCTTCCAGCTGCTGCCGCTGCTCGTCCTGCTGCCGCCGCACCTCCTCCAGCGCCGCGGCGCCCTGCCGCTGCCCCGCCAGCAGCTGCCGCAGCACGTCGCCCTGCTGCTGCAGCAGGGCCAGCGCCCCCGACAGCGTGGAGCCCATCTGTGCAAGGGAGCAGTGCCGCAGCGGGATACGAGTCAGGGAAGGGGCGGGGCACATTGAAACGGTGCAGGGCGTCGACGCGTGGTGCACGGCACTTGGTAGGGTGCAAGCGGGACATGCGCAAGTGGCACCTCTACCGGTATCGGTCAGATGGGGATAAGTACAGCGTGGATGGCGTCCGGCATGGTTGATTTCGCCCTACGCCCTACTGCACGGTGGATGCCCCACGGCTGAGACGTCTTAAATGCGGGATAGCTCCGACCCACATCGTGCCTTCTTTCCACACCCAACCTCGGCGCTACTTAGGTAGGAAGGTGCTGCGGTAAAGCACACAACATCCTCGCCCACCTGCTCGCACGCCGCCATGAGGCCCTCCACGCGCGGGCCACAAGCGGCGCAGCAGCCATCGCCGCCAGCGCAACCGCCACCAGCTGCCGTTGTAGCCGCAGCCGCAAGCGCAAGAAGCGCCCCACCGCCGCCGCCGCTGTCTGCCGCCGCCTCGCCGTCCCCAGCTCCGTGCTGCCGGCCATCCCGCTGCCCGGAAGCAGGCGCGGTAGCCACGGCCGCTGCACCGCCCTTGCTGCTGCCCCTCCTTGCCCTAGCCCCTACTGTTTCCGGAAGCTGCTGCTCAGCAGCATCCCCGCCCTGGCCGTGCCCTGCCTCCTTGGCGCCCTCGCCGGCAGGCTCCTGCCCCTGGTCTCCGTCGACCCTGGCCTCTGCAGGCGGCCCGGCAGCCAGTGAGGCCTTGGTGCGCAGGCGCGTGCGGTGCTGCCTGTCGTCCATCTGCTCCTGCTGCTGTTGCTGGTGCTCATCCTGGTACTGCTCGTCCCCCACCGTCCCCTTCCGCCCCCTCCGGTCCGCCTGCGGGGCCTCCTGCCGCCTGCTGGCCGCCCTGCCCCTCTTCATGCCCTGGGCCTGCGTCCCGGCTTGTGTCTGTGTGTTCGGCAGCAGCAGCTGCTCCTGATGCGTCTGTGCACCCACATGCAAGACCACCGCAGCGGACGCCGCCGCTGCTGCTGCTGCTGCTGCCGCCGCCGCCGCCGCCTGTGCCTCCTCCGCTGCGGCTGCTGCAGCCCTGGCCTTTAGCCCGCCCGTCGCCTTTGGCTCCGGGACCATGCCGGGGGAGGCCGCAAACGCAGCGGGCACGCCGGGGGAGGGGGCGAAGGCGGGAGGTAGCGCAGCGCCCCGACGGCGGCCAGAGGCACGTGTGGGGGCAGCTGTGGCGGCGGCGGTGGCGGCGGGCGCAGGGGAAGGGGAGGCGGAGGCGATGGCCGATGTGGGTCGGGCGCCGCGAGGCCGTGTCGAGGCCCCTTTGGTCCCCGCGGACGCTGCCGAGAGCGGGAGGGTGCACCGGCGCGCGGTCTCAGCTGCGGCGGCGGGCACCGGCGGGGCGGCCGCCGGAGCCGCTTCCGGGGGCGATATACCTAGGGCGTCGTCTGAGTCTGGCACGGGTGAGGCCGTGGTGTCCGTATGGGCCTCGCTGGACTCCGCAGTCGGCCCGGAAGTCCCATCAACAGCCCGGCAACCACCAGGCCTGACTTGCCGCTGTTGCGGCTGCGGTTTCTGTTGCTTTTGTGGCTGCTGCTGCAGCTGCTGTGAGGGTGGTTTAGAAGCTGGCTGGGGAGCCGGCTGCGAGCCGTTGCCCGTGGATGTCCGGCGTCCCAGCCAACCGCCCCCGCCCGGCTCCGGCACGGCCGTGGGCGTGGGCGCAAGGGCCCCGGCCTGGGCCGGTGCGGCGCGGGACGCTGCCGCCAGGGCCGCCGCCGCGGCAGTTGCCGCCGCGGCGGCCTCCTGCGCCGCCGCTGCCGCCGCCGTTGCCGTTGCAACCGCCTTAGCGGCGGCCTCTGTGTCCTGTTGTTGCTTCTCTGCGGGCTGCTGCTGCTGCTGCTGCTGCTGCTGACGTAGTTGCTGTTGCTCCTGTCGCGCCTCCTGATGCGGGCCGGGTCCTTCCGTTGCTTGCTGGTAGAGCAGCGCCTCAGGGCCGATGTGGGTCGGATCCATCTGGGTCGGAGGCGCAGGGGCGAAACCGATGTGGGTCGGAGCTGGGCCAGCCTCCTGCTGCGCCTTCGAGCCCATGTGGGTCGGCACCCCGGTGTGCTGCTTCACGGCGCCCTGTAGATCTCCGTTACACTGCTGCTGCTGCTGCTGCCGCTGCTGCTGCTGGCCATAACCACCGGGCTGTGGGTAAGGAGCTTGCTGGTGGTGATGCTGCTGCTGCTGGCCTGGGGGCGGCTGGTACGGTTGCTGTGGCTCGTTGCGTGCTGGCTCGGCCATGGTGGGATAGCTGGAGGCCTCCATGCCCGTGCTGTGCATGCCCGTCGGAGGGTCGTACGGCTTATGCTGCTGCTGCTGCTGCTGCTGCTGGGGCCCCTCGTTACTACTGGCCCAAGGCTGCGGCACAGCGTTCACCTTATGTGTGTTGTGTTGCTGGTGCTGAGGACGCTGCGGGTGCTCCTGGTATTGCTGCTGTTGTTGCTGTGGCTGCTGCTGTTGCTGTTGCTGCTCCTGTTGCTGCTGTCCATAGGAGCCCTGCTGCTGGTAAGCCACACCCTGCTGCTGCTGCCGCTGCTGCTGTGGCTGGTGGTAGAAGCTCTCCTCCGGAGGCCTCTGCGACATCGCCAGGACCAGGGAGTCCGGCTCGGTGCCAGGCCCTGCGCCGGCGGCGCCGGAGCACGCCGGCTGATGCTGCAGCTGCTGTGGCGGTGCCTGGGTGCAGCCGACGGAGCCGGAAGGGTTGGGGGAGTACATGAGGGGCGGCGGCATCAGGCTTGGACCGGCACGCGTGGGTCCCGTGGCCCCACCGTCGCCCCTGGGGCCGTTGACGACGCCGCTGCCTCCCAGCCAGCCGCCTGCGCTGGTGGGCCTGGGCCCCATCCCTAGGGGCTGCACGGGCGCGCCAACCGCCTGGTTCTGGTTGTTGCTGGGGTACTGTTGCTGTTGCTGGTGTTGCGCATGAGCGTACGGCTGTTGCGGTTGGTGCTGGCTCGGGGGTACGATGCCGGTAACGCGGGCTCCCGGCGGCTGCTGCGGCCTGCCGGTGTTGCCCGCGGGCAGGTGGTGCTGCGGCGCAGCGGCAGAGGAGGGCTGTGAGAATGCGCGGAGGGGCTCCGGGCGGCCGTAGTTGACGGGCTGCTGTTGCGCCTGGGTGTGTTGCAGCTGATGTGGTTGCTGATGCGCCGGTTGGTGCGACTGGCTGCTCGGCGCAAGGAGGAGCGGGGCGGTCGTTGGGCGAGCGGGGGGTGCGGTGCCGAGCGGGCCGGCACGGCCAGCCGCGGACATGCCGTTGTTCCCACCAGCGGAAAACGGTCTTGTTTGGGTTTGAGGTTGTAACAGACCGTGTTGAGGCCTGTTCTGGTTAAAGGGCTGTTGCGACGGCGGTAGGTTGCTACCTTGCGACGACGACGGGGGACGAACGAGCGCGAGAGGCTCGTAGTGAGCCTGTTGCTGTTGCGATGCAGAGACCGGATGAAAACGCGTGTCTGATGCTCCTCCAAGGTTTCCGCCTGTCAAGTTTGTTGCGCGCCCTGCGGTTGCTCCCGCGCTGCTCGGGCGTTGCTGCAGCTGCGCCGGAGGTGCCTGCTGTCGCTGAGCAGGCTGTGCAAGGATTTGTGAGAAGGGTCGGAAAGGCGCTGCTAGGGGCGCGGCAGAGCGCGCGGAGCCCTGCGTCATCGCTACCCCCGCGAGGCCAGAGCCTTGGCTGCCGGTGCCGAGAACGCCTGGTGCGCTCCTCGGAGGAGCGTAGGCATCGGGCTGCGAAAACGTGAACATGGTGCTTTAACTGTGGCGCTCAGCAGAGAGAAAGTGCCTCGTTCAAGTCGCCGGCACAGCTTGCGGGACTGCCGGTGAATAACACATAACTACTAGGTCGCGTCCTAAATAAATAAGATCACGGAGAAAAGAGTAGCTTGGTGAAGACTGCAATAGGAGGGCTTGCGTTTGGGCTTGGCAGAAACACGGGCTCTGTTCCCGTTTCCCGCCATCAGAAGCGCATGCATGGGTCATGTAGCCGCGGCATGAAAATTAAACAGGAAGTCATCTCCTTAACACTACTTCCCCAGGACTGCGCGTTAAAACCGACATTTCAGATATGAACCAGGCTAAACCAAGTGCCGAGGGCCTTACTTGTTGCAATTTGCAGACCCATGGGTCGGCCGCAAGCTGGGTGTGCCTGCGGAACAATGGCGATATTGTATCCACGACATACACCGGCGTTTGCTCATACGACATGTCCATGACTTCGTTGCAACTCTGAACAGACTGCAGTGCCTTCAGTTCTCCTTGCTACCGGTCTACGCACGCAGCCACCACCTCATTACCGTGAGGGAATGAACTCCGCCACAATCACAGTGCTGGAAGTGTCAACAGTTCATCACGCGGCACGCCGCTTCACTTACGAAAAGTAAAGCTAATGTGGACACCTTATCCGCAGGGCATCAGCCCTCCTCGGCGCCATACGGTACCCCTTCCCAACTTGCTGGCCCCACGGGAGTTTCCCTAGGCTTCCGTTGCGAGCTGCAACAAACCAACAGGACAGCCTCTACAAAGCCGCGTGCCACCGCAGCACACGCGCAGCCGAAACTTACCGTGCGACACTGTCCAAACAAAATGGTAATTGAGCAGCAAAAGGGGGCAGCGTTGCAATTGTGCACCAAGTAACCTTCAGTACGGACCGGAATACCACGCACCTGTTATCCACAGTGCGGTAGTAATCGTGCTTACTGGGTCACAGGACACAACACCTGTCACATATTATAATAAAACCAGCGCACATATCCTAGCACGCCTGCTCCTTTTGCACCTTTGGTACAGAAAGTATCCAGTATCCAGTATGGCGGACAGCACACATAAGGCAGGGGAGCTCTCCCTGGCCGCCCCACATACACATATGACGCAGTTAGTCTGGCTGCGTGCGGCTGGCCAGATGTCGCTTGCGCAGCTGCAATACTTGCTCGGATCACAACTAAATGAATGCAAAGACCACGCACTGCCACTCGGGTTGCTTTCCCCCATGACACCCAGGACGTTACATCCTCTGCAGTATCGCACGACAAAAGCGCCACCAACTGCACGCGCCCTGGTCTTTGGCGGCGGTTTGTGCCCTGCCCTTTGTCGTGCTGCCTGCAAAAGCCGCTAAAAGGCCATGTCCCTGGGTCATGCGCACAAGCCGTTCCGTAGCGCAACAACACATCCGCACACCTGCATCGTATTCAGACGACGTAGCCTAGCTCCTCATCAAAGGCCATGTCCGCAAGAGCTGCGCTACCCTTGGAAGCGCTTCTGACGCTCCGGTTTGAAACCTTCGATCCCAATCGGTTCTGCGTAGGTGAACACAGACATGGAGGAAACACAGAAGCGGTCAGCTGCTCGTAGCCGCACGGGCCGGTCGGCTGTGTGCAAAGTGCCGATTGCAGACGATACTGACAGATGCCACGTAATTTTGCGGGGCGAACTGATCTATCCACTCAGTTGCACGCATCACACTGCACGGGTACGCGATTTGTGACCGCAGCACAACTCCATGCAGCATCCCCCCGGCGGCAAGCCGTCCACAAGGTGCGCCCTAGCAGGCCAAATCCAACTGGCAGCAACCAGTTGCTACCCTTGCCAGCTCCTATCCCCGGCGCCCATTCTGCACCCCACCCTGCATGCCTCTTACGTGCTCTTACCAGTGGGTTGGCGGATGACTGGTCCGCCTCGCTGTAGATGGTGGGCAGCATCGGCGAGCCGCCCCTGCCGGGGCCGCCCCACCCCAAGACCACGCCCCTGCTGCTGCTCCTCCATGACCCCGCACCCGTCCCGTTACCCGCCCCTGCCCCCGCTCCTCCTTGCTGCTGCGCCCGAAGGTGCGCAACCGCAGCCGCCGCAGTGAACACTTCCGCTTGCACCTGCGCCTGCACCTGGGTCTGCTCCGCCACCCATGCACTTCCCGGCTGGCCGCCCCACGCCACACTCGCACCCATGGTTCCGCAGTGCGCCTGCCCCGGGGAGGCGTTGGTGGATCCGGCCTCCTCCAACACGGCATCCAGGCCCAGAACCGCCTGGGCAACGTGGCCCCCGGGTCCGTCCTGGCTCAGGCTGAGGCGGCCGGGCACGTGCTCGGGGCCTGTGGCGTCAATACTGCGCCGCTGGGAGCGCTGCGCTGCCACCGGGGAATGTACGGCAGCGGCGGCGGCGGCGGCGGGCAGCCCGCTCCGAGCCGTGTTGGCCGCCTGGTCAGGGGCGCGAAACGGGTTGCCACAACGTTGCTTGACGTCGCATAAGTGATATTTGGAGCTGTGCGCGTTGCAGCATAAGAAAAGCGAGCAGCAGCAGCGCGAAGGACCGCTCGTGCCGTAGGCACGCACGCATGACAGCCACAGGTCGCACCTGCAGGGCGTTGTCCCCTGGCGGCGGGGACTGCCTCACTGGCGGTCCCAGCACGCCGGCGCGCAGGCCGTCTGGGTCCGCCTCCCACGGCGCTCCACCGGTGTCGTGCAGGGTCCCGGCGGCGCTGGGGCCGTGCATGCCAGCACCACGTGGCAGGGCCTGCGGCGAGGCCTGCCCGCCGGGGCCGTGCTCCTGTGGCCCCGTGCTGTCACGTAAGACGTACAGCTGGCTAGCGCTGTACACACTGGCCAGCCGGGACTTCCCTGTGGGCGGGTACAGGGGCAGATGTCAACGGTGTGCTACCGGTATATCTGCGTACACATGCAAGCAGTCAGCCAAGAAGACGAAGAGGTGCCCTGCAGACACGATGCTATAGCGGTACAAGAGCTTCACAATTGAGCGGCCCTCCCAAACGCGGGTTAATAAATTTAGCAGTGCCCATGCTGTGGCCGCCGCTGCTCGTGCCCAGGGATAGGCGAGCTCAACACTCACCCATGGAGTTGACCCGCCGCACGTCGCGCCGTGCCGTGTCCACAACGCCCAGCCCCCCGCCTGGCAGCGCGACACTCAGGTTGGGCACGGAAGTGGAACGCCCCGGCTGTCCCTGCTCCCGCGCGTGCCGCCCTGGGGTGCCGCCCTGCGAGCCCGTCTGCTGCTGCGGCTGCTGCTGCTGCCATTGTTGAAGCCCAAAGGAAACCACTAGCTGCTGCTCTTGCTGGTGCTGCTGTTGGGCATGTGCGATAGCGCTTACCGCACGGCTACTGCTGCTGCTGTTGCGGCTGTTGCCACTGCTCGCTGATGGGTTCCCGGGCAGAAGCCGCGCCCCAGGCGGAGCTTGCATCCCGGCATCCGGACGGCTGTACGGCTCCTTCTCCATGGCGGGCGCGGCCGTACGCAGTGGAGCGCGCGCCGCGCCCTTTTGGAGCCGCGCGTCGCCAGCGGCAACGCTAGGGTCGCCAGCTGCTGCCACAGTGCCGCTGGTGCTCCCCATAGGCCCGACCACCCTGACAACCTTCGCATTCGACGATGGCAAGAGCTGGGGCAGTTGTATGGTGGGCGGGATGATGCACAAGCCAAGGGAGGAGCCCGTCGATCCGCCGGCTCCGCCGCGCTCCCGACCCACATCCCCTGCCCCTCCAAGCAGCAGCGCGGCCAGGTCGTCCACCGCGGCCCAGTTGTCAAACGACATGGTTGTGGATGCGCCCAGCGCCGAGCCCTGACTGCCGCTGGCGGCAGTAGACACAGCCGCAGCGACAGCAAGCGGCTTCGGGGCCCGCTTGCCACTGATCGGGGGCCCCTGTTGCAGGAGGGGCCCCTGGGAAGGCTGGGAGGGCATCCCTTGCACCCAAGGGCCCATGGCGGCCCGGACGGGCGGTGCGGCGGCATGCAGGGCTTGGTGCACCAGACCCCAGGATCCGCTGCTGCCGCTTTGGGTCCCCTTGCGAGGCCGCTGCTGCTGCTGCAGCTGCGGCCTCTGGCTCCGGTTGAACACCAGCTTGTGCGCCGCCATGGCGACACGCGCGCGGGAGCCGCTGCTGCTGGCGGAATCCACCACCGCTGCCGCTGTTGCTGCACCACCGGAAGCTGCGGGGGCCGCCTCGTCTACCGGAACAGGTTCCTGGGCGCTTATCGTCGCCGCCTGGGCCGCGGCTGTATTCTCGCCGCCGCTTTCAGTGCTGCTGCGCCCCACCTCGCGATGGATGTGCTGCAGGGGCCCCGACAGGGGGCTGCGACGGCCGACCGCTGTACCGCCCCCAAACGTACGCGCAGCGTCCACGGCATGCATGTGCACCTGCTGCTGCTGCTGCTGCTGCTGTTGTTGCTGCTGCTGGTGCGGGCTCCCAGTGCCGCTGCCCGCATCTGCGCTGGTGCGCGCTGAATGCAGGCCAGTCGTGCTGCTGACCGCGTTTCGCAACACCTTGAGGCCCCCACTCAGTGCCCTGAGCCCGAACCTGCTCGCGCTGCGCGGTGACAGCAGCCCACCCCCGCCCCCGCCCCCGCCGCGCTGTTCCTTCATGCCTGCGCGCACCGAGCCCTCCCTTGGCGGCCCCGGCAGCTCCAGCGTTCCAGAGTACATCATGCGCAGCTTCTGCATTCCTCGACGAGGCGACGAGCCGCCCAGGATCGAGTCCGTGTCCGCCCGCGCCAGCGCCCCACCCACCCGCACCTGCGGCGAACTGTGCAGCAGCTCCCCCTTTACCGTCGCCGCAACGCCGCTGCCGTACACTAACTCTGTGCCGCCGTCGTCTCCCATGCGCAGCGGAGACGCCGGGTGGGAGGCGCTGGCGGCCGAGGCGTGCCGGGCTAGGCCAAGGCCCGGGCTGTTGCGTTCCCTGGAGTTGGAGCGCGGGCCGCGGCTGCGGGACAGCATGCTGCTGACGCGCTGCGCCAGGCCGCTGAGCTTGGAGGCGCTGTGCCCGCGCGGGCCCTCGCTGTTTGCAGCCTTGCGGAAGAACGCGCCCAGCCGCCCGCCGCGAGCAACGCTGTGCTGGCTGTCGGGCGAAGGCGGGCACGCCTCCTGCAGGCCGGAGCCCAGGCGGGACAGAAGGTGGGAGTGGGGCTGGGACTCGGAGGCGAAGCGGGCTGCTGCTGCGGCGGCGCCAGCCCTGATAATGGGGGACGAAGGGGCGGTGGAGTCTTGGGAGGTGCGCTCCTGGGAGTACAGCTGCTGCTGCAAGGCGGAGGGGACGGCGTCACTGACGGGCAGGTTGGGCGCGGACACGGACACAGACGCAGACTGCCGGCCGAAGGTTGCCTGCAGCGCGAGGGTGAACGACTGCATCAGGGTGCTACCCCGGCCCCCGCTTGCCGTGCCCAAGCCCAGCATATCCGAGCATTCCGTGCTGCTGCGTTCGTTGATGGAATGGTCAAAAGGCGGTTCCAGCTGGGGCTCATGGTCGGGTGATGGGCGGGGGTACGACTGGGAAAACGAGAGCGCCTGGGTCTCAACGGAGGGCTGCTCGTCATGTGGGGGCTGGAAGGTGGCGGCGGCGTCGGCTGAGGCGTCGGCTGCTGCTGCCGCGGTGGAAGGGTCTGTGGGGTCCAGGGCCTGGCCTTCCGATTGCGGCCAGGTGCGCAGCAGGGAGGCGGGGTCTCGGAAGGTGTTGCTGCCGCTGGTGGTGCTGCGAGCCGAGGTCCGCAGCAGGCTTGGGCCGCCGCTGCTGCCGCCTATGGTGATCAGGTCCGGACCTGCAGGCAGCGAGGCAGCAGAACAAGCATGCCGTGACGGCATAAAGTCACATGCTGGCATGGATGCATTCCACATCCGGTACGAAAGGACGTTGCCCCAGAAGCCGGTAGTCGCTCTTGCATGGCCCTGAGTACCGTGTCGGCAGTTACCGTACTCACCCAGCAGCATGAGGCCATTGCTGTCAAGCATCAAGCCAGCCTGCGTGGTCCGCGCATGCGGCGGAGCTTGGCCTGCAACCCCGGCCCCAACCTGCCCCACGCCAGCACCCGCTGCGCCCGGCGCCGCGGAGCGGGGCCCCTCTGCCGACCCGTCCATCCCGCCATCCGCCGCTCCCCTGTCCGCCGCAATCGACCGAGTGGTGGTCGCGGACCGCCACAGCTCCAGCCCCACATGGATCATGTGCTGCTGTTGCTGCCGGGTGTAGAAGTGCTGCTGCAGCTGCAGCTGTGCCGAGGCGCTGGCTGGCGACAACGCCGATGCGGAGGTCCCCCATGCCGTCGCTCCGTGCTGCGCGCTGCCGGGCCCTCCCGCCAATGATGCGGACCCCGCCTCCCTCGGCCCCGACCCCCTCATGTACGACACGTCGCTGGGGCTGCGGCGGGGCGGGCGGTGCATGAGGTGCAGCTGCCGCTGCCTCAAGGCCAGCAAGTCGGACACAGCGCGGGCAGGGGCGCCACGCAGGCGGGCCACACGGTCGCCAGGGGACAGACCCATGGGTCCGCCAAAGCCAGGGGAGACCCCCGGAACAGACACTAGGGGCGTGCCTGAGAGCTGGGAGGACATGGAGGCAGCGACGGATGCCAGGAACGAGCCTCCGCCTACCGTGCCAACGGTTGACATGCTGCCGGTAGGCGTGCCGGTGATGTTCGCCGTACTGCCGGCCGTGGTGCGGATGTCGTACTGCACGTTCGAGGATGCAAGCGTGTGGATGGAGTTGGACAGGGCGGCGGAGATGAGCGGGCTGCTGCGGTACTGGTTGGAGATGTCGGAGGGCGAGCGCGAGGGCGCGGCGCGCACGTGTCCTCCAGCGTGGGAGGCGGAGGCAGACGCGGTGCTGCTGCTGACCAGCACGTGCAGCAGCTGCGCCAGCTCGCGGGCTGTGGGGACGCCTGGGGCTCCGCCAGCACCCACAGCGGCAATCTGCAGTCGCAATGGGCAGTCGCAGTGAGCACACGGTGCCTGTGCGAATCCCCTGAAGCATGTTCAAGGATGTTACGAGCCCTGGTCAAGCCGTTGGGTACAGCGCGGGCGGATCAGCTAAATACTGTTGCGGTTGCAGATAAGGATACCCTCTTCGTTTTCAAGTGCACAGGCATGTGACAGCAAAATGCTCACATGGGTGAGAGCTGAGCCACCCACATGCACGTCGTGCGCAGTACTGCATGAGCGGCATCCATCAAGCACCGGTACCTGTGAACGACCCACATTAGGGAATGCAACCTTGCCGGATATGATATCCGCCTCGTCCACGTCCAGGGCCCCCGCCAGCAGCAGCCCCGCCTCCGCCTGTGTGTTCTGTGTGGGGCCGGCCCTCGCAGCAGCATCGGCCACCCCTGCTTCCGCTCCCGCACCCGCAACGCCGCCCGCTCCCGCCCCACCGGACGGCGTGCCCCCGACAGAGCCGCAGAACAGCTGCTTCTGACCCACATTCACCCCTGTCAGAGTGCTCCCCACACCCAAGCCACCCGCAGCCAGCGATACGGCTTCTGCCTTAGAGAGCCGGCCATCCTGGGGTGCGTGCAAGTGGCTGCCTGCTGCGGGCGGTGAGAGCGCGCCCTTTGCCCCCCGTTGGGCGGCCACCGCGGCGGCAGCAGCATCAGCCAGGGCTGCAGATCCGGTGCTGAGGTGCAGCTGCTGCCAGCTGGGCCGGTCGCACACGCTGTCTGTCTCCGGCCAGGCGCCCTGGTGGGCGTCGGCAACGTACGGGTCCAACATGTTCCACGGGGAGACCGGGGAGTTGGGGGCACGCGACATGCTGGGTGAGGCAGCGGCGGATGCAGACGTGTGAGCCGTGCTGCCGTCCCCGCCCCTGCCTCCACCTGCTGTCGACGCCGTGGCCACGCTGCCGCTTGGCGCCGTCATTATGACGGCAGCAGCGTTGGCGACGGCTGCAGCGGCTGCAGCAGCTCGGTCCTTGGAGGATATGGCGTTGGGCTGACCAGTTGCCATCCAGCTGGTGCGCATGAAGAGGCTGCTGGCAGAGGCATCCCTGACCTGAGGTGCCGATGCTGTCCTAGGCGCTGCCGTGGCTGTGGCTGCTGCGGGGCCGGGTGAAGGCGTGCCGGCTGCAGGAAGGTTTCCGGCTGCACTGAGGGCTGCCACGCTGGTTGAGGACACGTGCCAGCCGCCGGGGGTTAAGCTTTGTGTGTCAACCATATTGCTGAGGCTCATACTGCGGAGGGCGTCTGTTCTACGTCGCGGAGAAGTGTTGCGGCTGCTGCTGCCGCTGCTGTGCAGCCCAGGGACATCCGGTGGCAGCGTTCGTGTGTCGGGCGGCTCGCATGCCGCTATGATTTGCGCCACCTCTGCCGGCGGTACCGGTACGACAACATAGGCGCCGCCGTACTGGGCGGGGAGGTACAGCTTGCGGTACAGGCGGTACCTGACCACGTGCTTGCCGGTTGCAAAGGCCCTGTAGAACACTGCGGCCGCCACGGCTGCAGTGCCGTAAGCCACGAGCCGCAGCCAGAGCGCGGGGTCAGGCACGGGGCGTACCCATGCCCACGCACCCCATAACGGCAGCCGCTTCAGCGAGGCTGACTGCTGTCCGCTGGTTCCAACCACAGCGGAGCTGCTGCGGAGGCCTGTTGCCCAGGCAGCGCCCGCATCCGACGCAACAACGCAGCCTGTCAGCGCCACCGCTTGAACCAGAAAGATGGCCCATGGGTCTTCATTTGCGGTCACATTTGCGAGCAGTGTGACGAGCATCCGCAGCAGCTCGCCTCCGTGCCGTACGGCCCGAGGCGCCGCCGCCACGCGCGCCCACTGACCGCACGCCGCCAGGAGCGTTACGGCGGAGTTGATCACGGTGCCGTACTCGCTGTACAGCCGCCCGGGTCGTACGACCATCAGGCCGTTAATGAGGAGCAGCGTGCCAACGGCCGCTGCGCTCAGTGTGGACACTGCTGCCTGCAGCCGCACCAGAGGCGGCGGAAACGGAAGGCTGCTGGCACACCCAAACGCTGCAGCGCTGTTCCCATAGCTGCTGCCACCGCCACCGTCGCCGCCGCTGCTGGAGGTGCTACTGGCGTCGCAGTAGCTGCCTGAGGCCAGGCCCATGCCGGGAGGTCCCGGGCCCATGCCAATCTCAATGCCCTGTAGCGAGCCCCACAGCAGCAGCCCAGCTGTGCACAGGCGCACCAGCAGCAGCTTGCGGCAATACGAAGGCTTCATGCTCCGGTATGAGCTCAGCACCACGCCTGCGCGCAATATACATGCATGCAAGGGGAAAACCGGCCGCATGTCAAGAGGGCAAGAGTGTCACTTTCTGGATGTACCCACATCCCGATGAAGTGTCGCCCTGAAAGTCCTTCACGACTGGGCGTGCAATTGACCAACGGAAGTGCCCATTCCCTGACTGCGTTTCCGCATTTGCCCACGCTATGACTGCCCGCTTGATAGTATTGGCGTGCTTGAGGTGGCCAATCCATCACTGCCCAGCCATGACCGCCCATGTGGCCACCCACACCCACCGGACCCACCGTGCGGTACCACCGGCGCCGGTGCGGCCAGCAGCAGCATCCCATCCTCCTGCTCCACAACCACATGGGACGAGGCCCCTGGCGCGCCCTCGCCCGCTCCCGCCGCACCCCACTGCGTCGGCCGCGGCGTGTGCGGGGCTGGGTTATGGATGCCGGCGTACAGAGGCGCCAGGCTGACCACCGCCACCCCCGCCGCGATGCTGCTCATGAGGTGGTGCAGCACCTGGTGCGGCGCTCTGTAGCGCCCTGTGAGTAAGCTGGCCAGGAAGGCGACAAAGTCCAGCACAAGGGCGGCGCCGCACTGGGGCAGCACGTCCCAGAAGGAGTCCTGCGGGCAAACGGGAGGAAGGCATGGTACTGATGTGAGTTTCGGGTTGATTGCACGTCCGCCAGGGCCTAACCGTCGACCCATTCGCCCAGAAGCTATGGATGCATAACCTGCTCGCAGTCCAGACACCTGTCCTGGTCGTCACACCTCGCTTGCTCGGTGCCGGTAGGTACCGTATGGGCCTTCTAGTTCATCCATGCTTCCATATCCGTACACCCCACGCGATAGGGCCAAGAGCAGTACGCACCCGCTGCACGATGGTGCTCAGCATGGCCACCACCGCCAGCTGCCTGCCGTACGGCAGACAGGACGATGGTGCTCCGCTGAGTAGCTGCAGCACTAAGCCAGTAAGCGTGAGGGGCACCACGACGCGCTGGCAGCCTGGGCAAGGGCTCCCGGTGGACCGTGCCAAACGCAGCAAGCGCAGCAGCACGGGCAAGTCAAGCTCCGCACTGCTTTCACCGCTAGCGCTGGAGGACCTGGAGTCACGCGCTGCCTTGAGCAGGTTGAGAGAACTTTGCTGCTGCTGGGCCCGCCTTCGGCGGGAGAGGACGACGATAGAGGCGAGCTGAGGACCCACGCTCAGCAAGACGCCACATAGGTAGAGCAGAAGGCCCAATGCAGGCAGCTTAATTTCATCTGCAAGGGGGCACAAGCTACGGTAGCTGTAGATTTTGAGAGACCCAGCGGCACTTAGTCAGCGCCCGGCCTTGTTGCTCACCGTCGCTCGACAAGGACAGGCATTACTTCTACCATGTTGGAGCGTTCGTCAAAAGGAGCAGTGGTGGCTTGCTGGGAGAGCGCCAGAGCCCCACAACATCCCATTTGCTGCCTAAGACAAGCCCCTTACTCAGCCTCCTTACCCGCGTGCCAAACAACCGCTTCTAGTCGAAGCGCGTATATAAGCAGGTAGACCAACCTGCGGTCGTAGCGCAACTCTGTTAGGCTGTCCCGTGGCAGAACAAAAGGTTCGGCACAGCGCTCCACTGCTCCTACCGTGCGCCAAGAAGCTCGCCGTAAGGATCCGCTGCATCCGCCATCCAAGAAGCAGCGATAGGCAGAGTATAGAGAGAGTATCTCATGTTTCGTTCGCCCTAGACGCCCCAGGACACTCCACCCGTTTTCCCATAATAACTATAGAGATCAAGCGGCTAAACACGTGTTGAAATAAGATATCCCGGGCTGATAGTGCGGCAAGGGGGCTTGGCGCTGGGGCGTTTACGCGTTTCTGCACCGCGGGCCGCCCTCCTTTGCGGCGCGAAGTACTTGACGACCATAGTAGTAGCGGGTACACATACAGGCCACTGTACTAGCTGTCGCAGAAGCGCGTGCTGACTTACGCGACCGTACAGCAGGCTACGGCTACTCCGCTCCGTTCGGTCCGCAACCAGGCATGAGGCAGGGTGCCTGAACCAACCAGCAGCTGACAAAGGGAATACTTAACATGCAACTCGGCTCCAGTCGGTGCTGTGCGGTACGCCGGTACCGATCTCAAGGTGTACGGTACCGGTACCGGGAAACGGGCACTGCGGGAGGCTGGACGCGGTGGACGGGGTGAACGCCAGACCCTGCAGCACCCCCACCCCCTCGACATGGCACAACCCTCTTTGCTGAGCAGCAGTTTGTAGGTACGCCCTGGGCCACTAACGACGTGCTCAGCGCTGTGTGACCTCCCGTGACAACGCTTTCCTCCCCTGTGTTTTTGGCAATGCAGGGAGCTGCCGAGCGTGGGAGACTGTGAGGCCTTGCCTGTTGTGCCGAATGTGCGAAAGGATATCCCGCGGGCACCTGGAAAGCACATCCCGTGCACACACCTCAAAATGATGGCGGGGCACCCTAGGAGATCCTTTGCAAGTCGCAAGCGACGCACACACACAATGGTGGAGGTGCAGCGCAGTCACTAGACAACGGGAAAAGAAAAGAAGCGTCCGAAGCAACTTGACTTCAAATTTGAACGTAGGGTACCCTGAGCAACCTACTAAAAGCATGGCAGTCCTGCTCCCGATCCAGCTGGAACCAGAACCCTGCGGCAATCCTACCTTACGTGGCCATCCTACCCGTACAGTGGCGTACCGTTACCCTCCTGGCCCTCAAACGACAGCAAGCTACCGTATCTGGTTCACGAGCACACGAGCTTCCATGTTCGCGGTTGGGGCTTACAGCTCCAGGCATGTGCACCTAAAAAAACCCTACACCTAATCCAGCAGTAGACACCGCCGTCGTCCCAACACACACGGCATGCACGGCAAGCGCGTTACCCGTCCACCCCCATGCACCGGAAGGACGCCCCGGCCGCCTCGGAGGTGCTGCCGAGGCCGCCCTCCCGCTTGACCCGCTCCTGCAGCGCTGGCAGCTCCCCCGCCGGCACCAGCAGCTCCATGCCGATGCAACCGTCGCCTGCGAAGGCGCGGAGGGTTGCAGAGGGTTATGTACCGGTAACGTGCATCACAACCCTTTTGGGAAAGCTGGTTGCGGAGCTCTGTGCTCCTAAACCGTGACCGTCGCATCAACCCCTATGCACCAAGCTGTTGCCGCGCACAGGGCAATTTTGCGTCCAGGTGTCGAGCTCTGGAGCGTGTGAGGAAAAGGAGTCGGTGGTTCCTATCAAGCCAGCAGCGCAGTCAACGGCAGCAGGGTACACGACCCAGTGCGTGGGACTCAGGGTCGCCTACCGTCGGCCGATGCGATCGCCTTCGCGGCGCCCTTGGGCAGCCCCGCCTCGACCGCCAGAGCCGTTGCCGCCGGGAGCTGCAGCTTGGCCTGGTTGCTGTGCAGCAGCCACCCCTGCGCGTCAGCGTACACAAGCGGTCAGCACGGTGTCGCCAAGCGGGGCCAACACACAAGCGTCTCTGGTGTTCCACCTCAGCACACTAACTTGCCTTTGCAGAGGCGTTAGCTGCCAGTTGCAAGGCCTGCGCCTTGCGCCCGCCATCGTACAGGGCCAGCAGGTAGGCGCCGCCCCCAGGGTGCTCCGGCTTCTGCTCGCCCAGCGTGCGCAGCAGCGGCGAGGCGGACAGCTCCTCGGCCCCCTACGTGACAACCACACGTCAGTGCCTCAACTTGTCCTGCCTCAGGGGTCAACGCGGGCAAGAGCCAATTGCACCGGTACAGCCGTCAGCACAGCGCAAGCCTGGGCCGCAACTCGCTGTAGCCCATCGGTGGAGCCGTACCGTAACTAGCGTCCAGCCGACCCAGGTGCCTCACCGTCGCTGCGTCCTGCTGCCCGCCAGCCTCTGCGCCCTGCTGCTCGTTGCGCTGCATGTGTTCCTCCACCTCAGCGGGCAGAGCGCCCAGCAGGCCACGAGCGGTAGTTCCGGGTGCGAGCAGGTGCCAGTTGCCCGGCTGGAGAATGGACCACCAGAGCGAACAGTGGGGCACATGTGTTTGTTTAGAGCTCAGCACCCACGACTTCATAGCCAGGGGGGCCAGTTGGGCAGTCGCGTAGGGTGGGGTCTGTGTTCGCGCCACCTCGGAGGGATATGCACCTTGCAACAGTGCATTCAGTGAAGCATAGCCTCCCGGTTGTGCATCCATTCCGCCCTCTACCTTGGCAGTGAAGTCGTAGATGTGCCACCAGAAGTTGTGCAGCGGGCTGAGCTTGGCCATGCGCATATGGGCTGACGCCGGGAGGAGGTAGAGATGCATATTAATACAAGGGTGTCTCCAAAAACGACATACGGCACTCATGGCGCCTAGATGCGACCATGGCAATCGCATGGAAGGGCTAGTAAGGGTGCCGCGTCCATTCATGCTGGTGCACGACTGGGGCGTGGCACGCTGCTAGGAACAATCCGTGGACATCCATATGTTGAGGAGGGTCAGCGCCGTAGGGCCTTGGATCCTTTCCCAGCAGTTCAGTTGTGGATGAGTAGCACGTAACACCAACCACCAAGTGGACCACCCAACAGCAACACATGTAAGTCACCTTCAAGCTCTGGGTACGACAGGTCCAGGCAGCTGAAGCCCATCTGAGGAGAGTGCGGGGTGGTGTACGACCCAGTGCACGAAAGTGAGAGCAGCGTTGCACATTGTGTCGTACACGATGCCGTCGTGCTACAGATTCTACTACACACACAAGCTAGCGTGCTCCACAACCAAGGTTATCATGGCAAGGCAAGGTTTAGCTCAGAGCGTGCAGCAGTACCCACTACCCACTACGCTTGCCTATGCTTCTGCGCACCCGTTAGTCCGCTGCAGGCTGCCTGGACTCACCGACGTAGACGACTCCACTATGGGCCGTGTGCGGCAGTACAGAGACACGTTGCAGCTGTTGCAGTCCCGTGTCCTGCATGTTGAACGTGGATCCGCGCCAGTTGGCAAAGCCGTCATGCTGTTTGCCCATGAGCAGTACAGCATCATACCTCTACGTCCCACCTGGGCCTTAATGCTGAGCATAGAGCGCGCCCGCAGCCGCGCACCTAGCGCGCATCACGTACCTTAACTGCCGGCACACGACCGCCACTGTGCAGTTGTTGCAGTTGCGGATGAATACACTGCAGCGCATGGGTACAGGGGAAGGGATCGTTCCTAAATCTCATTCGTTAGTCATTGCCAAAGGTTGGGGCCATAACCAACAGCAGACGTCAAATACGCACGACCACCTTGTGCACCTGGTCTGCAGGTAGGTCCCACCGCTCAGGAGGATCACGCAGACGCACCTGCCGTCGGTGGGCCCGATGTACAGCCTGCAGTTGTTGCAGTCGTCTACCGTCACCTGCCCGCAGTGGTCCAAGATGTACAGGTCGCAGTCCTGGCAGTTGTCCACTGTGAACGCCTGGCCATTGATGGTCCCAGGTGCCTTGACCTTGGCTTCGCCCTGGGGATCGTATGCGCAGAACAGGCTCAGCACTCTTGGGCAGTACACCCTAGGAGGCTTGATGATTCTGTGTGGACACAGCCGTACGGTGCTACACGCTGTGGGGCACGCCACGCTAGCCGTACCCTCACACGGTACTAGCAGTCACGCAGCTTGCCAGTAGCCCCCTCGCCGCCTGCACAACTTAGCAACACACCTGCGTGATGCAGCACAACTTACCTTCAGGTTAACGTACTGAAAGTCCTTTGGATCAAGTTTGGGCCTTGCTGCTGGGATGGTGGCAGGCGATGATGTCTGCTGGCTTTTACCAACTTCTTTGGCCACGGAAGGGCGCTTAACCTAGGCGTATCAAATTCATGTTTCATTGATGTTGTTACTCATACCAATTGTGGCAACCACGACAAGACCAAGCGCCGACAGCTGAACGCAGCTCACGTCCTGTGCAGGTTCTTCGCCTTCAACAGTATACTGCCGGGCGCGACGTGCGCCTCGCGATTGCATGCAGCCCATTTGAAGTAGTTTATGAGCAACTGAGCGGCACTTTCGACATACGTGCACTTCGACCTACTCGCTACTGCACAATAAGTCTTGCGTTCCTTGCTCGTAACCGATGCTAAATGACGGCTGCTGTGGAAAGTACTATGTCCAAAGTCATGCAGCCCTCTATGCTCCTCGGCCGGGCGGCTCCACCCAATTCGTACGACAGCCGGCCGGTGGTGATGGGGATGGGGCGACCAGATCCCTCTCGCCCTGGACGCTGATATAAGGCCCCCGCGACACAGCTTCGGCATAGCAGGTTTCACCAGCTACACTACCACAATGTCCGCCATCATCAGTCTCTGCCCGCAGCCACACTGTGGCCAACGCCTCGGCCAAGCAACCGTCTTACAGAGCACGTCGCACCCTGGTATCAACAGTATACCAGTTCAAGCCATCCTGCCACCGTGTACTCCCGCTATCTGACAGGCGCTTTCTTGGCGCCCTTCTTCCCACCTGCGACCTTTGCTGCCAGCTCCTTGCCTTGCCCTGGCCGCCCTGGGCCTTTCCCGCCTGCGCCTGTACCCCCAGCGTGCCCTACAACCGCGCTCCCTCCTGGGCCCTTCTGCTTCTTCGCCGTTGGTTGCCGACCGTGCGCCTGCTGCCCGGGCCGCCCCTCTTCTCCGGCCCGCGACCGCTCCGCCGGCCCTTTGCGTCCGGGCCCGTCGTCCGCCCCATCCAGAGGCCGCTTCTTGCCCTTTGTACCCTTGCGTGCTTGACCGTTAGCAGCAGCTGGGGTGTCCTCATCCCTCGGCGCGGGCACAATCTCAAACCCTGGGTCGTCGTCAGCGTAGGAGGGACGCCGGCCCTTGACCGGGCTCTGCTGCGTCCCATTGCCCTTGCCCTGCTGCAGCTTCTGCTTCTGCGCCTGCTGCTGCTGCTGCTGGGGCCGTGGCCGCTGGCCCGCCTGTGGTGGCGCAGCTGCCGCCGCTACCTTCTTCGGCAGCTTCTGGCCCTGTGGAAAGGTAATATGGCGGGAACAGGCGCTCAGTAGGACACCGGCACATGTGAAACCGACGTCAATGTTGCCTCCCATTCCCACACCGCACAGCGGTCCCGTGGGGCCAGGAGTCACGTAGCAGAGAAAGATGTCGCATCCCTGTGCCCTGCCCCTCACCTTGCCTTGCGACGACTCCTCTCTCCCCCCGCCTGTCCCCGCATTCCCCGCCTTGTCGGCCTTTGGCTTCTGCTTCGCCTTCCCCTGTCCCTGCTTTGCCCCCGCCGCTGCCACCGCCGCCGCCGCCGCCGGCTTGGCCCGCACCGGCGCGCGCGCTTCAGGGTCTACCGCCGCCAGGCACGTCAGCCGCGCACCCGTCGACACCTGCGCCGTGCACGCCGCCCCCGTCGCCCCCTCCGCGCCCGCCGCCGCCCCTGCTGCCCCGCTGCTGCTCATCTTGCGCAGGTCCCACAGCTTGATGGTGCCGTCGCTGGAGGCAGTGGCCAGCGACAGAGGCACCTGCTGCCCCGCGCCGCCTGCACACGGACACCACCGCACAGCAGCACAGCGTTGGCGTACTGCCAGTGTATGCCGTGCAACACACCGCAGGACCACAGGCGCTTGCCTGCTCATGCAGCAGGCCTCCGCGCTGACTCTAGCGCAGTGCCCCATGCGGCCGACTCCAGGAATGCACACAGCCACCGACAAGCGTGACGCGTCCTACCTGCTGGTCCCCTGCAACCCTGGCCCTGCCAACCATCGCCTGCGTCCAGCCGCAGGAACGTGCCCCAGATGCTGACCCCCTGAACCTAGCAGTTGCAGTGCCTATCCTCCGCAACGGTACCGGCCGGTGCTCCACAAGGAAGCGTGGCCCTGCCATCCACTGCCTACGTCCGACCTTTTGTTCTTTATTTGTCCTTTATCCGCCTCACCTTCCTGCAGAATGGCCATGCCCCTCACGCGGCTGGCGTGCGCGCGCTCGATGCCGCCCACCACGGCGCTGCTGCGCACGTCCCACAGCCGCACGCTGCCGTCCTCCAGCCCCAGCAGCACCAGCGCGTCGGACTGCGAGGCGGAGCACAGGATGCGTCGGGGGGCGGTGTAGGCGGCCAGCAGCGCGCCCGCGCCCATGGTGCTGCGGGGAGGGAGGGGATGCGGGTTGGACAGAACACTTCAGGGTCGCACGTGGTGTGCCGGAGTGCAGGGCGGGCATCAGCAGTTGTTAGAAACGGGGATACGCCATCTGCACTGGAGGAAGCAGCTGATTGCTGACTGCCGTGGGATGCGGCGCTTGGCACGGGGTGCACGCTGCACTCGGCGGCGCTGCACCCTACGCCCTACCCTACCTGTGCACGGTGATGCGGTTGCCGCACAGCAGCCGGTAGGCGTCCCCTGAGCGTGAGAACGCCACCGTCTCCGCCTCAGCCTCCAGCTTGGCCGTGTAGGTGCAGCGCCCCTTGACCAGGTTCCACATGCGGATGGCGCCGTCCCTGGGCGTGCATGGTGGCAGGTGCACGCGCGGTTAAAAAGGTACCGGTGGGCGGCGTAACGGCTGGCAGTCGGGCTCTCGGTGCTCAGCCTTACGTCAGCAGACCCGCTATCCCTATTCCGCTCCGGAAACCCGTACGCAAGCCTTTCTGTGCGACAGTTCCACAGCAAACCGTGATCGCCAACACGCAGAAGGGCCTGCTCGACCTTTCTGGACAGGCCGGCTGACCACATAAGGCTACTGGATTCGGCTTGGCACAAGGTATGCCCCTATCCTTCACCCAAGCCCTCCCCCGTTCGCCCCCAGCGCCCCACCTCGCAGTGGACAGCGCCAGCTTGCCGCTGTGGTGCACCGCTATGCTGTTGACGCCGCCCTTGTGCCCGCGCATCACCTGCGGGCCAGATGCCAAGTACATCCTGGGTTGGCATGCAAGGCATGGGCATGCCCTCCGGCGGTGCCCCGGCCACGAACCTATGAGCAGCGGCAGGCTACAAGGCGCTGGGCCCACCGCGGGGCACGAGCGCCGCACGCACCTTGAGGTGCTCCCAGTCGCGGCAGCGCCAGATGTTGATGCCGCCATCCGCACTGCCGGACAGCATGTGGCTGGGGTTGGCGCGGCCCTGGGGGCACGGCGCAGGACCGGGAGCACGTACAGGGTTCAGCACGTGACTCAACGGCGGTTACGATTGCAGTCGCTCTCAGGTGAGAAGACCAAGCCTTTGAGGCCAGGGCGACGGGTGTGTATAGGGTGCCCTCAGCTCGGCGGGAAAGCCCACTCACCTCTGGTGTGAAGAACTCGAGGCAAGGCACGGCCCCGTCGCACGGATTCATGAGCGTGCCCAAGTCGCGCTCGCCCTGGGAAGGGGTTGAATCAGGAATCGTTGTGGGTAAATAACCGTGCCGTTGCCGCCGTACGGCAGGGTCCTGGTGAGTCATGTGCGCGCCGCGCACCTTCATGTCGTACATGTGGATGAGGTCATCAGAGCCGCCGGAAGCCACGTATGAGCCCGCGGCCACAAGGCACTTGACGCCGCTCTGCTCGGTGGCAGCAGGTTCGAGAGCAAGGGGCAGTAACCGCAGAGCAGGGGAAGGCCTCAGGCTGACACATCAGCACCCACGGGGGCGCGTTGCACACCATGTCCCGTTCAGCGAGTCAGGCAACAGATGAGCACTGCTGTACTTGTGGAGATGGGGGTGGTTGTTAGGTGCAACCACCGGAACCCGCCGCATGGGGCATGCGTGTCATGCGTGGTCCTCAGGTCGCGCCCTGTAGCCGGCCCCGGATCCCACGCACCTTATGGGCTGCAAATGTATAACGCTTAACAATATCTTGCGCCTGTGAGGAGGTTTACAGTCACGGCGATAGAAGCAGGAGAGGACTAAGCAGCCGGAGCAAGGGTAGCGGGAGGATAAACATCAGTGACACGCGAGCTTGTGAGACACTCCGTAGGGGGGTTGCATGCCTAGTGGAATTACATGGGCAACTTAGCATGGGCAGCAGACACTGCTTGGTGGAATTGCACAGGCAACAGGGGCAGCGTGCATCGGCCGTGGGCCAGCAGCCCCCCCGCCTCCCGGCCTAGTGTGTGTATCCCTACCTCCGAGCAGTCCGCGTTGGCGGAGTACCCGAAGATGAAGCGCTCATACGATCCGGCAAATATATACATGGTGTGTTCGCCTGTCTAAACGCCAAGCGGCAGGCGCCGATAGCGGCGGCGGCGTGGAACACACACAAACCACCCAGGTGCGCCCCAAGAGAGCTTGTCGATATCGTATATTTTTTTAATTTTGACCGTGCTATGTAGATGGCATGTCGGCAGCCCTAACGTAGCCTCGCAAACGGCGCTCAAGAGAATTCCGTCATGTAGGGTTGGTAAATAGGTGGTGGCACACCCGGAGCGTACCAGTCCTGACTCAAGCAAATGCGCATGCCAACAATATGCATACGCAGCTGCAAAGTGGGCAGTGCGTTGCCCTCCCCAAGCCCAACCCCGAAACCCATGTCGCTTTTTCGGTATAAGTTAGAATCCGCACACACGGGAACTACAACACACAGTATACGGACACATCATATATAGCGCACAGGTTATGACGATGCTTACTAGCCGAGAGCTACCGGCTACTTGAGATAGCGACCTTGTTGTTGCGCTCTGTGGCCATGGGCTGAACTCTCATCGCTGCCATACAGCGACAGACTTTAGCCTAGCACTTCTATCCCCCGCCTGTAGCGGTAGACATCGGCACGCTGCAACGTGAAAAGAAGGCTAGAGTGGTTTGTGCCTAGGCCTGTTGGAGAGTGGAATGCAGCTCGACGCATTAGCTCCAATGTGAGATACGGATTGAAAGGGCGTTAGGGCGTTCGAGTTAGTTTGGACACGATGGAAGTCCGGTAACAGGCAAACACGTAGCTTTTCGCACTGTCATGATGAGACTTACATATATCGTAACAACACAGTGTCGTGGCGTTTGATACCAGCACCTTAGTCGTTTACCGCTTTTGGCGCGACGTGGTAACCACGCCTTCAAGTCTCAATATTTTTGCTCTGCACAGCACAGTGTTCAGTCCTATTTACCCACTAATTTGCATGTATGCAGGCCCTCGTCCCTATGTCGACTCGGCCCTAACGGAAGCAGGCGTACCATGCCTGTCAGGCGTTTCAGGACTGGCCAGGCCAGTGACAGGACAGCCCGCCTCCATAATCTCAATTGTGGCGGTGGGACGCTACGCCAGCGTGCTGGACGTCCAGGCGGCAGCACAGCGCAAATTGATGTGCGGGTTGCGACAGCCGGCGACAGCGGCAACCCCCAGCAGGACGCGGTGGCACCTGTGGTTCCTACCGAGCCCCAACACGTGTCCGCCTGGGAGCACACTCTCCATACTGGTACCGTTGGTCACAGTGATATCCCGCTGAACGGCAAGGGCAGCGGGAATAGCAACGGGGTGCCTCAGCTTCAGGCTGTGGTAGCCCAAACTGAGGCAGGGACCACTCCGGGCCCAGGGAACGGCCACGGCGGCAGCAATGGCAACGGAGCGAGCAAGGTCGATCCTGCCACCCATGGCGTTGGGTCACCTGCGGAAGCGGATGACGACGACGGCGGCAGTGGCAGTGACTCGGACGACGGTCGCACGGCCACGGGCGCCCCAAAGAGCATCATGGAGATTGCCCTGAGCATCGCGCGATTCTCGCTGCCGCTGGGCACCCAGAACATCCTGGGCTACAGCCTCAATGCGCTGAGCGAGAGCCTGGTGGGGCGGCTGGGCGCCGCCAGCCTGTCCGCCTCCACGCTGGCCAACAGCACCTACTCGCTCGTGGGCCTCAGCGTGGTGTGGGGAGGGGCGGCCGGCATGGAGACGCTGTGCGGCCAGGTGCGCCAGAACGCCACAAGGCCTAAAGAAGAGCACGCAGATGACGCGCTTGCTTGTGAAGCTTGGCACGGCTTGACAAGCGCTGTTGGGACGCGTTACGCAGGCGTACGGCGCCGGCAACCTCCGGCTGATGCGTCTGGTGCTGCTGCGCGCGGTGCTGGTGTGCTGGCTAATCTGCGTGCCGGTGGTGGGGCTGTGGAGCAACGCGGAGCCGCTGCTGCTGGCGCTGGGCCAGTCGCCGGCGTTGGTGGCGGGAAGCACGGCATACCTGCGGGTGGGCGGGGCGGCGCTGCGGGGTCCACCTGCGACGAAGGCCCAAGCGTGACTGTAGCTGAGCACTGGCCTCAGGAGGCCCCGGCTGCGAAGTGCTGCTTGGCTTGACCTTTGTATGCTGTGCTGCCGTCCAGTAGCGTAATGGTTTGTACAGGACACACACAGGCCCGCAGCAGGCCCACGCTCGGGGCCGACCTGCGTGGACCAGCACTCGTCCAAGGTCGGCTCAATGTAATGGGCCTCCGCTCCGCCTCCGCCGCCTGTCCCCTCAGGCTCTGGCTCCTTCCATGTTCGTGTACGTGCTGGCGGAGTGCGTGCAGACCTTCCTGGTCACGCAGGGCCTCGTGCAGCCCACCACCATCGCCAAGGCCATCGTGACGGTGTTGGGGCCGCTGTACTACTACGGCTGCATGTTCTGGTGGGTGGCGGTGGCCCCAGGGGCACGGGTGGCAGACATGCCCCAGTCATGCCGCAGCTTGTGTGAGGAGGACATTGGCAAGCGTGTAGGCCTTGGCCGTAGGCTGTTGTTTACATTACACACGACACGGGAAAGAGGGTGGTCGCCTGATCCCTTGTGAGGACGTTGTTGATAAGGCCATATCGAGGGTCTACGCGTCCCTATGCAGGTTGGACATGGGCCTTGTGGGCGCTGGGTACGCGTATGCGCTGTGTAAGGCAACGAACGCGCTGCTGCTGCTCGGGTGGGTGGCGTGGAAGGGCCTCTTCAACGGCAGCACGGAGGCGCCGGCAGCAGCAGCAGCAGGAACACCTGGAAGGCAGCTGCAGCCCGATGCTTCCGTGGCCAGCAACGGGAGTGGTGCAGGTGGTCCAACGTTGAGGATCCCTGCTACTGCGCAGGCGGGCGAGATGGGTGCAAGCGGAAGAGGCCAGGCGGAAGGCAACAGCGCAGCGGCGGCGGCGGCGGTGGCGGACGAGGGCTTGCGGCGACGGCGCGCCGGTGCCAGCAGCAGCGGGGGCGGTGTGGGCACGGAGGGCAAGGTGGTGGCCAGCGGCCGCAGCCCGGGTGGCAAGCGTAGCGGGGCGGTGCACTATGCGGCGTGGGCGGAGGGCTACGACCGGCCCAATGCGCACCAGGAGATGCTGACGTCGCCGCTGGCCGCCGCCGCGTCGGCGCACGAGTACAGCCCGCCGCCGTCGCCGCGGCGTAGCAGCTCCATGCAGCGGATAAAGCTCGACGGCGCCGGCAAGGCGGCTGGGGCTGCGGCTGCCGCTGCCGCCGCAGCCGCGGCGGCGGCGGCCGCCACGGCCCCGACGCCAAAGATGCAGCTGCGCAGGGCGGACGGCGGCAGCTTGTTGGTTGGGGGCGGCGGCGGAGCTGCCGAGACGGTGGAGGGTGCAGCGGCGGCCGCAGCAGCAGCAGCGGCCGCGACGGCGGAGGACGTCGTGCTGTGCATAGGCGCCCCAGCGGACCCTGAGGAGTGCGTGGCGGACGTGGATGCGGACAAGAAGGCGGCGGCAGCGGCCCGTGCGCCCGCCACGCCGCCCGCCATCGTGCTGTGGTGGCAGCGGGCGGCGGCCGTGCTGGCGGCAGTGCGCGGCGAGCTGGCCGAGGTGCTGGAGCCGCGGGCGTGCTGGGAGTACGTCAAATTCGGGTTCCCTGCCGCCCTCATGTCCTGCCTGGAGTGGTGGGCGTACGAGGCGATGGTCATCATGGCAGGTGGGGGCGCTGGGCACTTGGGCCCAAGCGTGACACGCTCGGACAGCCCACAGGATAGCACGTTTTGTTTGACCATCGCATCTTGCCCTCCCTGTCGTGATTCCCATGACCCCATTGCCTGCCTTTTCTTCCAGCCGGCGTTCCCTCCCTCGTACGCTACACGCTTTCCATGCGTTTTACGCGTTACGCCCTCGTCCGCTGGCGCCCGTTGCCGTTCGCTGATCCCCAGGCTGGCTGCCCAACGCCGAGGTGGCGCTGGCGTCGCTGGGCATCTGCCTCACGGTCAGCGGCTGGGTGTACATGGTGCCGCAGAGCATCGCCACAGCAGCCTGCGCCCGTGTGTCCAACGCGCTGGGCGCCGGGGACGCGGAGGTGGCCAAGGTGAAGGAGCTGGTTGGACGGAAGATGGGGTGGTGGCTGAGGTGGCGGCACACACGTCCGACCCATGCTGCGCACGCGGCACCGAGCCCAAAGGCGCATCCTGAATGGCGTGTCAGCCATGCCGAGGGTTGCACGATGCACAATACGTGCAGAAGTCTGCAGCCGACGATGTCTTGCCGCACGCCTTGCGTGGCTGCAGAGGACAGTGCACCCCTCTCACGCGTTGTGCAACTTGGCCGCTGACCCTCATTCTCCGTTCCTCCACCCCTCCGTTCTTGCCCCGCAGCGGAACTTCCAGGCGGCCTACGCGCTGGTGCTGGCCACGCAGGTGACCCTCGCCGCGCTGCTGCTGCCCAACACGGCACGTGTCGCCGCCTTCTTCTGCTCCGACGCGGCAGCCATGGCGCTCACAGTCACCATGCTGCCCGTCACCGCGCTAAACACCATCGGTGCGTACCGGCAGCCGGCAGGGCCCTCTGTGCGCCGGTGTGAAGAGTGAACCTTGTAACTCGGGACTTGACACTTCTGGTATGTCCGTGGCTACGATCCATTCATTTTGCGTCTCACAGCAAGCGCACCTCACAACAAATGCCGAAGTGCAACAACGTCAACGCTACCCCTCAACAGGCGACGGTATGAACTGCGTGCTGAACGGCATCCTGCGCGCCTGCGGGCGGCAGGCTCTGGGGGCACGCCTGCACCTGACCGCCTACTGGCTGTGTGGTGAGCGGGGGGGGCCCTGGGGTGGGCGGCTGTGCAATATGCCCTGTCCCCGCAGGATGGCGCGGCTTTCCTGCACAGGTTAAGCAAGCACACGTAGGTGTACCTGCATGTACTCACTGCTGCCCCGATGTCGCAACGTGACATGAAAGAGGTTTTGCTGCCGGGTTCGTCGTCGTGTCAACGCGCTCTGAGGTGTTGCGAACCACCACGGTGTCTGTCGCTGCCTCTGCGCTGCAGGCCTGCCGCTGGCGTACGTGGCTGCCTTCAAGCTGGGGCTGGGCGTCAAGGGCTTCGTGATGGCCATAGGGGCCACCAGCCTCACGCAGAGCATCATCGTGGGATCCATCATCAGCAGGTGGGGCGCGGGGGCTGCAGATGGGCGGGACGGCTGGCTTGTGAACTAATGCGTAGAGTGAGGCGTACGGGACAGCAGCACCGTCACGACGTCTGGTGCGTCATGGCCACGATGGTGTCCATCGTCTGCGGACGGAAATGGTGCACGCTGCAGCAACTTGTCCACCCTGCTGATGCGAATTGGCCATGCGTTATGGGGTTTGCAGTAAAGTAAATCTCACTGACTGCATCGTTCCTAGCAAGGCCACGTGCCTGTGAACCAATCAGCTGTTAGCTGGGTGTGTCGTTTTGCCATCATGTCTTCGTGTTGTGACCTGCAACGCGCACTTGCTCATGCAGGTGGGACTGGCAGGGGGAGGTGCGCAACGCGCAGCAGCTGCTCAGCAGCATAGCCACCAGCGGCTTGGACGCCGAGCCGGAGGAGCGGGCGGGAGAGAGCGCTGCAGCGGCGACATGATAAGGTATACGCGGCGGTATACGCGGCCGGTGCCGTCGTGAGAAAGGGCAAGAGCAGCGGAGTGCAGGACTAAGCGTGTGTATGGAGGAGAAGGTACTGGAGGGTGGGATTGAGCGGCAGAGGGCCTGGTCTGTGCGGAGGGGCTAGAGAGTTGTGATCAGCGACCAGGGCGTGGCGTTGTGAGAATGCCGTACTCGGGGCCTTGCAACAGGCGGTTCTGCTATTGGTGTGCGTGTACTTGGACGGCGAGGTGCGAAGCGTAATAAGCTCAATAAAGAGGTGGTCAAAGGGGCTGTCACACAGCGACTGCCATCGCAAGGGACAAGGGGAGAGAACAAGTGCTACAGCTGGCACGCACGACTGCGCGATGTTTTTCAGCTACCCGTCTGCCAACGGCTGTGGTGTTGATTGTGGCACGTATGACGGTCTGGGCACATGCCTGGCATTCTTTGACCCGCTGAGCAGCACAGTTTAGCATTGCCAGTCGGCCTTGCACGATGGAGAGAGCATTGGGGCGCACTACTGCGTTGCGGAGGTTGCGGGCTGCTGCCGCAGCAGGCTGTTGCCGTGCCAGAGGCAGTGGGCACTGTGTGATTTATGTCCATCCCTCGCGCATTGTTCCTGTGCACGTATATGAAAAGAAGGCCTTGGTACGATTTGGTAATCTTGCCTGGTCCTTGTCTGTCGACTTTACTGTGTGGGGATTACGGGTCATCGTGTGTGGTTGGGTTGTGTAGGTGGGCGCAAGTTGCGCTCTTAACATAGCGTGCCATGGGTGAGGTTAGACCCAGGGAGGTCACACCCACGACCGGCTTCCATGCGTTTAATCGTGAGCTGGTGCTGATAGTCCCGGTGCGAGGTAACGTCTTGCAGTGCGCTGCAAGCATTGTACATACCGTAACGGACCTGACGGTGCATTCGTGCACGCACATGGGCTCCTGTGAAGTGGGGTGCAGCGGCTGCCACCCATCACAACGAGCCGTGCGACTGGTGGTTTGCGTTGTAGGCTTTCTGGGCATTGTTACTGGTGGGCATCTCGAACGGATTGGCAGAGTTTGTGGACGCCGCCCTGGGCACGGTAATTGTACATGTGGACATGCCTCATGCCCGTGTACTGCACGCTTGAGTCGCAAGTGAGAGATGTGATCCAAGTGATGCTGTCACTGCCACGTGTGTACCCCACTCTTCAGTGCTTTCTTTCCCCAGCTCTCCTCGACTGACTTCGCCTTGTTTGTAACTTTCCCGTCGTCCCTCCCGCGCCCTGCCCCTGGTCGTGGGTTACTGTATAGTTGAACTGCACAACGAGTGAAGATCACATGCGAGCTACAGGGAGGCTCTCCAATCGCCGACGATATGCTCTCCCGCCAGGGCGCCAGGGCGTCCGCTGACCCATCCCCAGGAGCCCCAAGCGACAGCATCCTCAACCCCCCATTTTACAGCGGGTTGGTGAGCTTCCTCCCCTTCCGTGGGGTTGCATCTTTGCTGCCGTACAAGGTATGCCGCCGACGCCTTACAATTATGCTAGGTTGCACGTAGCCCCAATATACCTGTCCGCTTTTGGGAGCAAAGCACCAGGGGAGCTCCCCTGCAAAGCACATCACTCGATGAGCGATAAGAACCGTGTGACGCTCGTGTGCGGCTGGCCGCTCACGCCGTAGAGCATGGAGCGTACACCGCCGCCAGGACTCCAACGGCACGCGCGCCCGCATGGAGTACGATGTGCACCATCCGAGAGGCGCTGCCACTGCACTCCGTCCTGCCAACATGCACCGTTGCCTTCCGCGCCCGCCCTAAAACACGTCAATGTCAACGTCGTCCCGCTGCTGGGCAGTGGCCAGCCAGTCCTCCCCCGACCCCGGCGGCACCTCGCCCCGCTCCACCGCCGCCCTTGCGCCGCCGCCGCCAGCCGCCGCGGCCCCCGACGGCAGCGCCGCCGTCGGATCAGCGACCTCCGGTACCATGACGGCGTCTGTGCTCGGGCCCTCGCCGCTGGTGCCGTCCAGGCTGCCGCCGCCACTGCCGCCGCCGCTTGCGCCGCCGACACCTGTGACGCCAGTCGCTGGGCCTGTTGGTACAGCACCCCGCGCCTGGCGCTTGGTAGCACGGCTGTCGAGCGCATCGCTGTTGGGGTCGGGGCCTGCGGGTCACAGTCAGCACACTGACAGCCGTCAGGCTTGGTGCTCATTTTGGTAATAGCTCATTCACTGCATAGTCCAGCTTCCGGCGAAATCCTACCGGGTTATGACCGCCTAGGGAACACCACTGGAGCTGCTAGCAGCCTAGCACCTTGGGAAGTTTCCGAAGGAGCGTCCGCCACACGCACGCCGCAACCGCAACAGTGCAGCGGCCCATAGGCGAAAGCCCCCCATACACAGCTGTACAACGGAGCCGAACTTCTGTGTAAGTCCTTGCACCAGTATCCACGCGACTGCCATCCTCTCGGCCCCTGCACCTTCGTCGCCTCGCGCTCCAGGAGGCTGCAGCGTCACCACAGCCCGGTGCTCTTGGTCCGCAAACCGCTGGCCCACTGAACCACCGCCATTGGCAGGAGCCACGGGCTCAGCCCCAGTCCCGAGTCCAGCTGCGTGCCCTGCCGCCGTTCCTGCCCCAGCTCCGCCACCACTTCCAGCATCCGCCCGCTCGGCATCACCCTGTGCAGGAACGCCGCTGCCAGCCACCTCACTCTCCTCATCCCCCAGCGCACCGCCCTCTCCCGCCCGCCGCTTCTGCCCAGCTGGCTCGTTTCCCAGCTTATTCTTGGCCACCGCCACGGCCACCGCCACGGCCACAGCCCTACCACCCGCACTGCCCCTGCCGTACGCCGCCCGACCCCCGGCTGTGCCGCACGCCTCACCTCCTCCCTCAGCAGCCGTGGCTGCAGCTAAGTCGGCCGCTTGGTCCAGCTCCTCCTTAGGAGCCGCGACACACGCCGGGCCCCACACCAGCTCCCAGCCGCTGCCACCGGGCCCGGGGCCCCATGCCACCAGGCTGCTGCCCTGTGGTGCTGCCGCGGCTGGCTCGCGGCTGTCCTGCCTCAAGCGGAAGACAGCCATCTGGGTTGCGTGGCCTGGCGGCTCCGGCATAAGGCTGCTGTCAGCACCTTGCGTCGTGGCGTTGCTGCTTATGCCGGGTGCTTGCGCGTACTGGGGAGACACGAGCGCCTGCGCCTCGTTGTCTACACTGCCGATGCCGTGGAAGCTGCACGGGACAGAACCAGGGCCGCCGTCCACACAAATGCGCCCCCCATGTCAGAGACGTACTGTTTCAAGTAATTTTGCGAACGCTGTAACAAAGGAATAGCGCAAAACTGCTAGAGATCAGCGTCCTGTCGTGAAAAATGCGGGCGGAGGGTTTCGAACCCTCGACCTTAGGATCGCCCAAGTCATACAATGGTATGAGACCTACGCGCTAACCACTGCGCCACGCCCGCATGACAACAAAGGGAATTTGGGCCCCTCTGTACGAAAGGACGGCGGAAAACGGGCAGCTTTTTGCGCCTCGCTGTGCCTTTTCCGCCCCCACGACGCGTGGTGGCCGTGGTACGACACCCTATCGGAAGGCGTCTCCTGTCAGAACCTAACCTAAATCGCCCGGCCCCGCCCCTACTGTCCCCGGTTAATGCTGCAAACGTAGTCGGGTGTCTCTGTAGGCAAGGGTGTGCCATAGGTTCTTCAGTCTTGCGGCACTGATAGGGGAAGCCTCCCTGGTGAGTGTGGTACGACACCCTGACCGGAAGGGTTCCCCTGTAAACAACCAAAAACTCCCTGGGGAACAATAGCCCCACATTCATATCCCCTTCCCAACCCAACACCACCTCATCGCCCACCTGACATCGTAGCCCCACTGTGCCGCCAGCCCGCGGCACCACTCCTCAAACTCGGCCCGTGTCCACTCGAACCGGTGGTCCGCACAGCGCAGCGGCAGCCCGTCACGACCTGGCGGCCCCGGCCACGGCGCCGCGGCGGGCGCAGTCTGGGTTGGCGGCGCCGCCACGCCCGCCGCCGCCGCCGCCTGGGGAGTCTCCGCCTTCATGTGGCCGGCGCCGCCGTTGGCAGCAGCCGCGGCTGCTGCTGCGGCTGCTGCTTCTGTCCCCAGGCGCTCAGCGCTGCGCAGTACGGCGTTGTACTCCCAGTTGGGCGTTGTGACGATGAGGGTGCGGGGGCGGAGGCCGCCCAGGACGCAGGGGCCCACCAGCCTGCAGCAACGTCCAGATGGGGAGCATCACCAAAACACGTGGGCATTCAAGCCAACAGAAGGGGTGCACTGGACAGGCAGACGGTGCAGAAGACTTCACAGCTTGCGATTTGCATAGAGCAGTGTCCGCCGCACGACTCATTGGGGGCGCGCACCAATGCATCCAGTGGAAGTTTTCTACCCCATGACACGCGGCCCACCTGAGCGGCTCTGGGTCCAGGTGCTCGATGACCTCCACCATGGCGGCGGCGTCAACGCCCCGCAGCCCGACCCACGGGTCGTCGGGGGAGGCGACTGCGGCGGCGGGCTGTACGGCAGCCGCCGGGTCGGTGGCCGCCAGCTGCGGGCTCATGGCGCTGCCGCGGAACAGGGACACGCACACTGGGCGGGGCACCGACTCCTGCGGAAGAGCAAAGGAGGGCGGTCAGCTACACGTCATGGCTTGTGGAAATGGAACGGCTGCAGGAGTATCGCATCAACAAAGCACATCGTCAGGGCAAAAAGCACCTTGAGCAAGCCGTTCGAATTAAGTGCGAAGGGCCAGGCGCAAGAACGAAGATGGCTATGGTGGTTAAGGTTGTCTGAGCCGGCGGCGACGCACCTCTCCGTCCACCGGAAGCTCCGCCAGCTCCGCCGCCGCCGCCCGCAGCTTGCCCAGCCGCCGCGCCGCCGCCGCCAGGCCGCTGCCGCTGATGTCGACACCCGCGGCCTCCACCAGCGGACCGCCGCAGTCGGCGCCGTGGCGGCCCAGGACCAGGCCCTCGATCAGCCGGCCCTCGCCGCAGCCTGAGCACACCGTGTCATCAAGTAATAGCACATGCGGATCAGCCCATCGCCACGATGAGTCTGTACTAGGAAGGAACAGCGTCAGCAACAGCGGTCCACTCATGGGCTTATGCGTGTTGGGAAGCAGCCGCAGCGTAGCCTTGCACTACACGTAAAAGCTCAGTGCGCATGCTGGAGCCCTGTTTCCAGGCGAGCACAGGAGCAGCGGCCCACCAGCCGCCTCTGAGCACATTACGCCTGCGCCAACTCCGGACACGTACACTCCTGAGCTGCGCACCTAGGTCCAGCAGGTTGGTCGCGTTGTCACGTCGGAGCACGGCAGCCACAGCCTGTTTGCAGGACAACGAGTAAACACGCCACAACGTGCCAGTAAAAGCGAGCTCTGGAAAGCGAGCTCCATATTTGCTGCCGGGGATGTCAAGAAGCATGGGACCAGGACTCCAGGTGTAAGGACTGTCGGCCAGGGTTCTACTGCGCCGAAGCGTCCCCGGTTGTTCCTTGTGGTACAGCACAGGCTTCGCCTGCACCTTGCCAGGTAGCACGTCGACACCGCAACTGCCACAACGTCCCCCTTCAGCAAGTCCCGCCCATTTTACCCAGCTGCTTAGTAAATTGGACGTGTACCCAGCACCATGTGTCCAGCACCTCAAATCACTTGTGGTTAAACGTTGACGTACCCGTACCCGTACGACAGCCGTACCTGCAGCCGCTGCTGCCCCAGCGGCGGCGTGAAGAGCGCCGGCGCGCCGCGCCCCGCTGCGCCTCCCTCCGCGCCCGGCTCCGGCAGCGGCAGCGTGGCGTGCAGCAGCTGCAGCTCCAGCACGGCGGGCAGCCGCTCGAACAGGCGCAGCGGGTCGGAGCCCTCCAGGCACACGGACAGCCTGGCGGGTCGGGATGGCGGGGTTCATTGGAAGGGGTGGGGAGGCACAGAGGGCTACCTGATTAAAGCAGCACACAGGCACTGGCTTCAAGGATTGGATCCATGGTTGCAAAAGGCACGACCATGCTGCTTCGGTAGCAGCACAGGAGTGGCGAGGCCACACGGCTCATTCCTCTGCCGATGTAGACTGTGTACCCGACCACAAGGTCAGGCCAGCCGCTCACCTGACCCGCGCGCGGCCGCCCACCGCCAGCGCCTTGATCGCAGCGCTCACCGCCGGCGGCGCCGCACACACCCCGTGCCCCACAGCCAGCGTCAGCGAGGCACACTGCTCCACCAGCAGCCCGTGGCCACCATCGCCACCACCACCCGCCGTCGCCGCCAGCTTCCCGCCGGCCGCTGCTGCACCAGCCATGGCACTGTCTCCACCCTCGCCGGTGTCCGGCCCCGTTGTCACTGCTGCTTGAGCGGCCTCGGTCTTCAGACTGCCCTCGGCCATGTCGTCAGGGAAGGCGCCGGCGGGCGCCAACCGGTGGGCATGTGCGTCGGTGGCGGCGGCGGTGCGCGGCAGCCGAGAGCGGGAGCTGACGGACGGGTGCAGCCGTAGCGTGTAGGCAATCTGCGGGTACGAGCACACGGCAATTAAGCGCAGAGTGAACCAACACTGCAGCAGCAAGTAGCGAGCAACGCAGTAATCGCTGAAATGTGAAGCTCCAATACTAACCACGTCCCCAGAAATGATAGCTGACGCGAAAAGCTTTATGGGGCTATACTACTTGTCAACGCATGCGCATGGACTGCGCATTTGACGACACATGCAGGGGCACGGTACACATGCTGCCTTGCTGCACGGGCAAGCAACTTGTCCAACCTGCGGAGGATGCAAACCAGTGCTACGCTACGCCGCCCCATGTCCCACCTTGACGAGCGCTCCATCGGCGGGACGCCGCGCGTGGGTGAGGCCCGGGGCCACCACCTCCACCTCCGTCTCAGACTCGGGTCCGCCGCCGCTGCCTCCCTCCAGCCCACCACCTTCTTCGGCAGCAGCCTCGCCTCCCCTCGACGCCGCCGCAGGGCCTGCCGCCTGCCCCTGACCTACACCCTGCTGCGCCTTGGGCTCGTACTCGCCCTCCACCGACATAAGGCTGGCGGAGCTGCTTGTGCGGCGCGGACCGCGACCTGCAATATCGAACAAAACATTGTGCCTCAACAACTCGGACACCGCTTCATAACATGGGGTGTGTTTGGAGCAAGGAAAGGGAAGGGAGGAGGGTGGTAGAGGTGAGGCTTCCACTTGGCTGTTGGGAGATTGTTGCAAGCGCTACCTCCTTTGCCTCACCCGTCCAAGGTGCGGCGCCCGCCAGCAGCGCCTCAACGGTCAGCGGCGGCGGCGGCGCGGCGCCTCCACCCAGCAGCGCCGCCGCGTCCAAGCGCTGCAGGGCGTGCAGCGCCGCCAGCGCCGCCTGCTGCTGCGCCACGTCGGCAGGGCCCGGGTCTGGAGCTACAAGACAGGGGAGGACAGGATGTTAGTGGAAAGGGACGTAGAAGGTAAGACGCCTACAAAGCAGCAAAAGGCGGAAGGGAAGCCTTGGCCAGGCTGCCACTCTCCCGCGGCAGGCGCCGTGGTGGGCTTGTCCACATCCCCTATTGGACAGGATCACACCAGCGGGAGCGAGAAGGGGCCCCATCCCGACCCACCCGACGCCACCTCGAACGCCTGTCCCGTGAAGCTGCAGCCCCGCAGCCGCGCCACCACCTCCCCCGGGCAGTCCATGTCGGGCACCTCCAGGCGGCACGTGGCGGCGGCGGGCGGGCCGTGCGCCGCCACGTAGGCGTCCAGCAGCCGCTGCGGGGAGGGGCCCTGCCAGGCGGCCGGGCCCCTGCGATGAGGACACAGGACAAAGATGGACAGGCGAAGGAGGGCGTGATGGAGGAAGGGAAGAAAGGAAGAAGCAGGCAGGCAGCCTGAGAGCTGCTGCGTCGTTGCTGGCAGGCGACCGTGGACACAGCGGGGAGGCCTTGCAACGGTGGGTTTGGGTGGGGCAGACGGGGAAGACCACAAAGAGGAGGAGGTGGAGGAGCGTGGAGGATCTGCGACAAAGGTCCTGATGTCGCATGAGGGGCAGGATAATTGATGCCCTGGGTCAGTCCCCTGGCTGGCCTACCTGTAGTCGGTGGGCAGGGACTGCAGCAGCAGCGGCGCGTGCAGCGCCCGGCTGTACGACGCCAACGGAAACCCAACCGCCACCGTGCGCCACATGTCCGCCTGGCCGTACGACCTCCACTTCATGGCGTGGTGGTTCTTGCGCACTTGCGGCATTGGCGTCTGGCGGCACGTGGTCAGTACGGCATCGCCGTACACGGTACGACCGGCCAACCACGTGGCACGGACGTTGACGGGCGGGAGGGACGGTTGGTCGACATCGCTGTCGCCGTCGCGCATGGGGTCACCCTCTGCGTACGGCTTGTTGTCGTACAGGTGGCGGCTGGACGGCGGCGGGAGGTACAGCACTGAGTACATGGACGGCTCAGGGCAGGTGGTCATGGCGGTGGGGTGCAGGTCTGGGTGGCGTGGGGAGGAGGGCCCGGAGGGAGGGGCGGACGCAGCAGCAGCAGGCCGCCTGCGGCCCGTGGGGGGCAGCGAGGGCGGCGGTACGGGGGCGGATGGAGCCTCAGCCGGGTGGCCTGAGGCCTGGGCTGCTGCTGGCGTGGGGAGGGACGGCGTGGGCGGTGCGGCGGCGGATTGCTGCGGCGGCTGTGGCTCATGCTCGGGCCCACGCACTGCGCGCATTGAAGCAGTTGAAAGAGAGAGTAGTTGTGAGGGACAGGGATGGTCAAGTGGTTGATCCTGGCCTCCAGGGAAGGCGTTAGGCGTAACACAAATGAAGCATAGACATCAAGCCAGGATGATTAGACTTGTGCGCGCATTGCGCGCATGGGTAGGAACTAGCTGTGGACTGAGACCCCACGCTCGTGCGACAAAAGCGCTGTCCTGGTGTATACCGCCCTTGCAAATACAGCCTAGGGCCCCTTGCAAACATCCAGGCCATCCCCGCTCACCTTCCGCCGGTCCGTCCGAGGCCCAGTCCATGGCCGCCGCCCCGCGGTGCACCGCCAGCGTCAGCGTCGAGTCAGCGCGGTACGCCGTCGGCCCCGCCAGTGGCGGCCCCGCGGCCCCGCTGCTGACCTCCGTCACGCTGACGGCGGTCGACAGCGTCCCGCTGCCCGGCGCCGGCGCCAGGCTACCGCTGCCGCCGCCGCCAGCGGTGCTTGTACGGCGCTCGTCCTGCAGCGCCGCCAGCCTAGCGGCAGGCCGCGGCGGGGGCATCATGACGGAGCCTTGGGAGTGCGACGGCGTGGCGGCGCCGCCAGCGCGGCGGCGTTCCCCGTCGGTGGCGGCGGCAGCGGCGGCGGCGGCAGTGGGGCTAACAGCGTCGGCGGCGTCGGCAGCGTCGCCGGGGCTTATTTGGAGCTGGTCGGCGTCGTCGGTTGTGCCGGTCTGGCCTGCGCCTGCGCCTGTGTCCCACCCTGCATGTATTCGTGGGGCATACCAGCCGACCGTGCGGCATGTTAGCAATGCACATCATCCTAGGCCGGATTGACCCACTTTCAATTTCTTACTATTACTGGCGCCCCACAATGACAACTGCAAGGAGCAAGGGCCGGGCTTCCGGTCCCAGTCTTGGCACCGCTCACCTGCAGCCTCCGCTCCCACCAGGCACGCCGCCGCCGCGTTAGCAGCCACCACGTCGTCCCCATGGTGGTGGTGGTGGGCTGCACCGCCTTGCTGGCCCGCCTGGCGCGGCCCCGGGCCCCCCGCCGCCGCCGCCGCGCCGTCCCGTGGGTCGGCCACCAGCGTCACCTTGTGCCCCACGCGGCCCCACTGCAGCACGTGCGCAGGCGAGGGGCAGCCCAGCAGCTGCGCCACGGACGACAGCAGGCTGCCGCGGGCGGCAATGGACTCCTCGCGGACCGGCAGGCTGCGGCAGCGTTGGAATAGGCGTGGGCAGGAGGGACAGGGGCTTTGTGCCTGTGTGCTGGTGTGCTGGTGTGCTGGTTTGCTGGTGTGCTGGTTTGCGGCAACCCGGGCAGACGCCCACCGGGGGTTGCATCGCACATGGTGCAAGCTGGGCAAGCAGGGGTGGGCACGAGCGTGAAGTGGAAAGGCAACGGAAGTCGTGGTTTGAGAGATGGCACGGCGCTCGGGTGAGTGCAGTGGCGGGTACAGGTCCCACTGCCACTGGCCCCACCTGGCGTCAGCAGGCACCAGCACAACGGTGGCCATGCCGCCTGCGGCCGCCACTGCGTCGTCCACCTGCTCCTCCCACACCACGCCCACGTTCGCGTTGCTGCTGCTGTTGTTGGGTGCGCTGTGTGCGCCGCTTGCTGCTGCTGCTGCTGCCGCCGGTGCTGCTGAGCCCGCTGCCGCGGCGGGGTGTCGCGGCGTGGCAACGGCCACCAGGGCCGGGGGCAGCTGGACGCTGAGGCCGTCGGGCGCCAGCACGACCTGCAGGAGCATGCGCAGGAGGGAGGGAACAACAATCGCATTTCACAGCTCTATCCAGCTCTCCAGGTGTAACAGAAGGCCCATCCTTCGCTTGATTTAACCCTCTGTTCGGCTGCTTACCAATGGTGACAGGCCATTCGCTTGCAAAAGATCACGACATATCGTGTGAGGAGTGCTGCTCAAACCTTGCTGTGGTCATTACAGGCCACTGCAACAGCACCTAACGGACGCTCCTACCTGCTGCTCCTGCCGCTGCCCCTGCGCGAGCCCCAGGTCCTGCTGCTGCTGTTGCTGCATCAACTCCTCTCGCACCAGCTCAACCAGTACCGCGGGGTCGCCTGCAGCTACAAGGGCGTCTGCTTCGCCTGCTGCTGCCGAGACGGCCTCTGCGCCAGCCCCTGAGCTGCCCCCCGGCTGCTGCTGCTGCTGATCATGATGCCGCCGCCGCCGTTGACGCAGGTGCTCCGCGCCGTACTCCTTGGCCCAGCCGCGCAGCGCCCGGCTGTGCGGCAGGGCAGCCAGGGGAAGCTGCCCGTCGTGGAACTGTACGGCAGCGGCCGCCAGCCCCAGCATCTCGGGGTCACGGAAAAGTCCCTGTTGCGCAAGGTGCAATATGGAACGTCACTCTCGTTTGGGTTTGCCCCCTATGTATGTGCAAACCTTGGGCTATGCACTGGGTTGAGGTGCACACTGGGGCTCGCAGCTGTGCACCGTGATTGCTGGGATCCTTCACCTGTTCCGTGAAGACGTGGTGGGTGAGGGTCCGCATAAGGCTGGGGTCGTAAGGCTTTGCGGCCAGGAAGGCGGGGTGGGAGGACAGCTGGCGGAGGGCTTCGGCAGCAGCCGCATCCTGTGGGGGTTGGACACAAGGCACCCCCGTTGTGTACCGTGTCGCGTTGCAGCAACAAGTGACGGCGGCAAGGTGTGCTGTAAGGACGGTTATGCCCATTTTTTTGATGCTAACGATGTATGCGCGTTATCCGCAGTGCAAGTTGCAGGGCCGCACGGTGTGTGGCTGGGCTCGGTGACGGGCAGGGCTCGGTGACGCAACTGCCTGGGCTAGGGGGAACACGCGACGATGGCCACACTCCCAACACCGCAAGATATAAATACAATGTCTGCATGTTAAACACATGCCATGCAGATCTGGAGAAAATGCACTGAAGCGCCACGCCGAGTGGGACCGCATTTCCGAAACAGCCCCGCTCGCACCTGGGCAGCTTTCTTCGACGTGCCCTCTCCAAGATACACTTGTTGTCCAAGAGACTGGCCCTCAGCGTCAATGGGTGGTATCGTCAGAGTGCACACGAATCGATTCAGCGCGCTCTCGACTGGTACCGCTTCTGTCACATATTGTGGTTGCGCGACCTTGACGCGCTGGCAAAACTGGTTGATCAATGCGCGGGGGTTCTGTTGCTGTGGTGCTGACATTGCGACGGCACTTCCTCGAGTTGCGCGCGAAGGTAAATGGCTTCCGGTCAACCGCGGCCCTGGTGGCCTCACGAAGCGCACGAAACCAATAACGATGCGCTTAGGTGTACATGGTGATATGCAAGATCGGCGCATGTGTCTGGGAAGAATGCGACCAAGAGGTTAAGGAATGGCACTTTGTGCGGGCTCGGCAAGTGTATCGGAGTATCGCAGGAAGTGGCCATGCCGAATGGGCCACGCATGCAGGTCCGGACAAGGTCGTCCCTTGCGTCCCAAATGGATATGGAATAACTCTCAAGTATGTAGCCCTGCCTATGGGTAGTGCCCTAGGGCGCTTCCTCGTCGAACAGCGTGACCCTTGGGTCTGCCACTGCAGCGCCTGGCTACTCCCAATGCCCGTGTGCGGCTGAACTCATCATTAAATCCATTCGTTTACAGACCAATGGAATACCGGTAGCCCATATCGTTGCACGCGGCATATGCCGCAGCAGTTTGTGCGTTGCAGCTTCCAACATGTTCCACCTGTTCCACGCGGAGTGTATGTCCGTATGCAGTGGAGCTCTGTACCTACCCCAGTAACATGAATGGGTGTACGTTGGAGCACTGAAAACGCTGGGACGATGCGCAGGTCGGGGCCATCTGAGCTTCAACGTCTGCTTGGAAATTAGGCGGCTTCGGCCCCATGCGCAAGTTGCTAGCCAAGTTATGCAACGCGTAGGAAGAGTCTTCCATGGCTAAGCGCCACGCAAGCAATGTGTGCAGTGCATATTCCCACTGCATGCATGTTCGAGGAGAGGACGTGGAATAGGACACGCCAACTACAAGCCGGTGTTGTGCGTAGAGAGTAATAAGCACAGGAGGCAGGAGAATAAAAAGGTGCAACTTGGCAACGCTGTACTTGATGCCCCGAGCTACAGGCAGAGGGGCTGGCGCAATACAAGCACGGCAACATGGATGCATTCAACGCACAACCTCAAGCTGCAAGATCAACAGCCTCCGCAACATATTTGCGGTGGGCCATGTACCGTCATTCCTCATCCACATGGCATTCGCGCATGGCCCGTCCTTCCAGGTCGTGGCGCATGCTGCAAAATAGTAACCATACATTCCCTGTGCTTCCCATCATTGTAACAGGCCCAGCAACTTGGCGTCGCAACCTTCAACTAATTATCCACAGGTGCGCCAAGCAACATGCTTTTACGAATGCGACCAAAAGCTTCGCAGCATTTGTCCAAGCACCCCCCGGGACAATCCCGCCAGTTCCACTACGCACCTTAACCGCTGTGCAGGTTAACCTGTACATACCCCAGCCTCCACAGCAGGCAACTCACCCCAGGCCTCGTCCCACATCACACCGCGCACAGCGCCAGGCCCGACCTGCCGCAGCCCAGCGGCGCGCACGGCCGCCACCGCCCCGCCGCCACGTCGTAGCACTCCACGCTGGCGTGCACGCTGCCCTCGTCCACACCGCCCCCCGCACCGCCCATCCCGAAGCCAGCCCCCAGCCCCCGTGCCATCCCCACCCCGAAACCCACACCGGCCCCACCGCCCCCAACGCCGAGCTCCCCACCGCTGCCGCTCCCTCCGCCGCCGCCAGCCGCACGGCCCGCTAGCCAGGCCGTACTCGCTCCGCCCGCCGGCGCGCTGCCGTACACCTCCGCCACCGTAGCCGCCGCCGCTGACACCGGAACCCCATGTATCGCCACCGGCGGCGAGCTTCCCAGCAGGCCCCCGCCTCCGGCTCCCACGCCCCCGTACCCCGTCAGGCCCGCCGCACCGAAACCACCGAACGTGCCCCGCAGCGGCGGCGACGCCACCCACGCGCCGCCGGCGTCCACTGTCGCGGCGGCGGCGGCGGCAACGTCGGCTGCACTGCACTGGCCGCCGGCGACGTACAGCGCGCCGCCGAGGGCCGCGGCGGCGCAGGAGGACCGCGGCTGTGCCATGGGCTGCAGCGCCACCCAGCGGCCCTCGCGGGGGTCCAGCGCCTCCAGGGAGGCCAGGCGGGCGCGGGAGCCGCTGACGCCGCCCACCACGTACAGCCGCCCGCCCAGGGCGGCGGCCTGGGGGCACGTGGGGGCAAACGGGCGGGCGAGCCGTTACTGTGGTGCGGCGGTAGTCAACAACGGGCTGTGCCTGCAGGTGCACTCACAAATGGGCGGGCTGACTAATGGTGTAAAGGACGAGTGCATTTGGGTCCTGCACGGTGGTGGGGACCCTCAGCAAAGCGCTGTGCGTTCCGTTTCGTCCGAGCCAGACCTCAGCTTGACCGGACGGGACCTGCACGCGCTCCCCACAAACGAACACACCCACGGACCCACCGCCATGTACTTGCGCTCCTGCCTCATCTCCGCTGCCAGCAGCCGCCACGCCTCCGCCCCCAGGTCCAGCACCTCCACGCTGCGCTGCGTGCCACGCCCGCCGCTGCAGCTGCCGCCAACGGCGTACACGCAGCCGCCTGCACGCGGGAGGCAGAGCACAGATGTTGCCAAGGACTTATAGACAAAAGAATAGCCGCGTTCGGAGCATTCCTACGACGCTGTCCTAGCTGCTGGTGCCTGACCTACAGCGATAGGGTGCACCCTGCTGAGCTGCTGAAGGCAGAGGACTGCCTTTGAGCCCAATCGCTTTACGTCGGCTGCTGCCCTAACCTGCAGCCCTATCCTGTCCGGGCCCTGTAACCATCAGCGTTTAGTGCAACCCTGTGTCCCTGTCTTGCCCTAGTTTCAACCAGCACCCACCCAGCACGGCGCAGGCGTGTGCGCTGCGCGGTAGCACCATGTCGGGGCCCCGCTGCCACGAGCCCCAGCCGCAGCCGCAGGCGGCCAGCGGCGAGGCGGCCACTGGGACACCCCCCGCCGCCGCAGCAGCCGCCCCCAGGTCCCCTGGGCCGGCGGCGCCGGGCGCTGGTGGTGCCGCGGCGTTGGGGTTGTACAGCTCCACGGAGGACAGCACGTGCTGCACCTGCGGCGGCCAGGGGAGGCGGAGCGGGAAGCTCAAATAAGCAAAGCCGCGTCGGCATACCTGGGTACAGTGAACAACGTGGAACACTGAGCACGTGCTTACAACCGGCACCTGAGGCTCCTCATCACGCACGTATGTGGCCAAGCACTGGCATTGGCATAGCAGCCGTGTCTCGCGCTGCCGGTTCGACGTTCGACTGGGCAAAACGCCGTACCATCGCCTCTTACCTGCTGCACCTGCGACCTCCCGCCGGTCACCAAAAGGCAACCTGCAGCCGGCAGGAGGACGGACGCACATGTTGGGGGTTGCAAGCAACGTGTACCAGAGTGCTTCCGCAGCCGTCAGCGAGCACGTACAGCCCTGCAGGCTCATGCAGCAAGCGTGTCCCGTACGCCCGTCCTGCAGCGCCCGGCCGCCCGCCGGCCCACGCACCTGCCACCGCCGCACACCCCGCGTGCGCCCTGGGGGCCCCCATGTTGGGGCACACCTCCCACGCCGCCGCCCGGCTCCTGCCGCCTGGGCCCGACCCCGCGCCATCACACCGCAGCCTCCACACGCTGCTGCACAGGGGAGTGCCCCCCACCACGAACACCGCACCGCCGCCGCCGCCCATGCCCTGCCCGCTTTCGCCACCCCCGGCGACTGCCGCGGCGGAGCCCATGCCCCCTGGCAGCATGGCCCCGCACGCGAACGACAGCCCCTGCATCAGCGACGGCCCGCTGCGCCACGTGTCCGTCCTGGGGTCGTACATCTCAACGGCCTTAACCGCCCGCCAACTGCCGTCGTGGCCGCCCGCCGCCAGCAGGCCGGTAGCCACGTGCCGACGCGGCCGGCCGGCTGCGGGCCGCAGCACAGCATGTGACGGTCCTGCTGCCCCGTGTGCGGCGTGAGGAGGGCGGCTGGCTGGGTGTGGTGGGGTTGGCTGCCCATGGTCGAGGGGCTTGGCAGTGCCCGAGGGTGCGCACGCGGAGTCCAGATGCAGCAAATGGTGCATACCACCGACTGCTGATGGGGGCAGGTCTGCAGCAGGTGTGCATGCACTGCTCCCGCCTAGGCGCCCGCACATCTGTCGCAGTTGCCGGATAGCGTGCGAGCCCATCCAGGGCCCTGCATGCGGATGCTGCATGGCCGCCGGCCTGCCGTACTGTGCCTGAGCACAGCCGGCTGCGTGGGCCCCCATCATGCGGCCCTGCTGCTCCGCCAGGGCCTCGTCGTACGCATGCAGCAGTACGGCAATGGCCCAACCGTACGCACTGGTACCACGTGCTGCGGTCCCTTCCTCCCCGCGGACCCCTGACCCATGGATCGCTTGTGACAGAGGCCCAGCGCCCCCGTGCCCGAGCCCCACATCCAGGCTGAGCGGGTGGGGCAGCTGCTCCCAGTGTATTAGCGACACCATCTCCCGCGCGGCTGCCGCCCGGCCAGAGCTGCGGCACCGCGTCGCATCCAGGGGTGCGTCGTGCTCCATGCCCTCATGAATTGCTGCTGCTGCTTCCACGGCGGCCGCCTCTGTCACCGCCCCAGGGTCTGCCGCCAGCCAGTCCAGGACGCACTGCAGCACGTCGGCCTCCTGCAGGACACAAACGGAGATGCCTAGCCCCGGCTCGCATGTACGACATCTTGGCAGTGCACCAGCCCTGAGTCCGCAGCACAAACGAATCAATGACCAAACTCTCCGTCTTGCCTCGGGCAGTTAGCAGGACGCCTGGCCCTCCCGAAACGCATCCCAGCTCATGGCCCCGATACGTGATACCCCCTTGCTGCAAGGCCCTCCCGCCCCCAGGCCCCTTCCCACTCACGCACTCCGCCACCAAGTCCTCGCTGCGCAGCAGCTCCAGCAGCAGCTCCGCAGGCAGCCCCGCAAGCAGCACGTCCCCGCCGTGGGCCCCCCCGTCCCCTCCTGCGCTCCCTCGCCCACTCCCATCTCCATCTCCACCGCCTCCAGGCAACACCCCGTCCCCTGAATCTGCACCAGGCCCGCCCGTGCCCACACCGCAGCCCCCATTAGGCCCGGGCCCGGCTTCTGCTTCCAGCCGGTTCCCGCGCGAGGACTCCCCTGCCAGGCCCCGGTCCCCCTCCCCTGTGCGGCTGCTGCGGCCGCTGTCGCTGGCTGGCACCCCTGACCCACAGCCGCCGTCCGCGCTGCTCCGGGCGCTGGCCCTCCCGCTGGTCGTCCCGCTGGCGGCCCCGGTGCCACTGCTGCCCCCGCCAGCCATCAACACGTCCGCGCCCACATGCGCCATCTCCACATCTCCTTGCCCTGCACCGCCTCTAGCGCCTGCAGCGAAAGGTCGCTGCCGCACGGCGATGGGGATGGCGGCTGGGCTGCCGTGTTGGACCTGCCCGCCGGCGGCTTGGACCTGCGCAGCGCTGTGCGTACGCGGCGGTGGTTGTGCTGCTGCGGGTGCTGCTGCTGGTGCGGCGGCTGGGGGTGCGGCGGCGGCGGCGGTTGCGGTGCGGTGCTGGCGGCTCTGGCGCAGCAGCACTGAGAAATGCCGACCCACAAAGGCAAGCTGCAGAGGATAGCAAGCAGCCATGCGGGCGTGTCATGGCAACGTATGCGTTTTCGTACTGTGTACGAAGCACCCAGGTACACCTTGCCGTTACCTGTATGGACATGCTTGACACGCAATGCCAAAGAGCGAGGGCAGGCCAGATGAGGATTCAAGTCTAAAAATGACGGGGGTGGGCTGACCACGCTGGCCAGGCGACCCACCAGCTGGTCCCGCAGCGGCCCCAGGTTGTAGCGCCACGCCAGCAGCAGCAGCGGCAGGCACGTGTGCAGGCCCAGGCTGGCCGCCATGAACTGGGGGCAGGGGAGAGGCGGCCGGGCAGCAACTGCCGTGTCAGGGTCCAACATACAAAGAACAAGAAACACCATGTGTTGCAACGGCCACGTGCGCAGACATGCATAGCGGCAAGAACTTGTCCCCTTGCCTGAATCTACTACACACGATACGCAGCATTATCGGCTAGTACTGACGCCGGAGTCCGGCAGCGTCAAGCCACAACCAGCTCCTCCCCCCCGCTTACGCCCCACTCAACCCAGCCCTGCCCCGACCACATCGGCTACCCACCGCCGCGCACGCCTCCAGCACCGCCGCCGCCCCCAGGAAGGAGGCGGCGCGCAGCAGTGGCTCCAGGCTGTCGGCACACACCTCCAGCCGCCGCTCGTACAGCGCGCTAACCACCAACCGCACAGCCCAGGAACTCAGGCCGGGGAGGCACACCACGCGCGCGCCAGGTCCGGCACCGCCTCCTGCACGATGTAGTGCATTGCCGTTAAAAAGCTGTGAGCGGCATTCCCGCCGTTCACTGTGTGCACCAGGCCACGGCTACGGCCACTGGTTGCATGGCTTCCTCCTGAGCCCTTGAATACTAGCAACCCATGACATACACTGCTTGCTATGGACGTGTACTGGCTATGCACCTCGGGCGGCCTACCTAGCAGCCCCTTGGAGCCCTGCAGCTCGGTCTGCAGGGCCCGCACGTTGCCGCTGCAAGTGTCACGCATGTGGGCTCCGGCGCCCGCCAGCAGCGCTCGAAAATAGTCGCAGGTAGCTGCCAGCACCACAGCATGGGCTGGGACATCGTCACGGCTGTTAGAGTTGGCGCTGGGCGTGGCGGGGTGCTCATCGTGTGCGGGAACTGCCCCCGACAACTCCGTCTGGCCGGTGGCGCGAAGCCAAACATCGCATAACAAGCGCTGCCGCCATAGGTCCGCAAGACCTTCTGTCAACGTCGATGGCTCCAACACCAGCACCTTGCTCTGCATACAGTTATGCACGTCGAGCGAGCACGGTTTGGTTTGGTCTTGGCCTGCGGACAAGCCACGCGCGCGAAACATGCAGCAACTGATGGACATGCTTGATACATATGCTGTAAAATACCTGAATGCAGCTTGGGTCCTGGTGCTCCGTCATCTCGGGCTGTTTACTCTCTGCCGGAACCATGAGGTTTTACCTCCAACGCTCGCTCCTAGTGCATGCGTGTAACTTGCTCAGTAACATGTTGAAAGGCTGTAGAATAAGGCTCAGCTGCATGTTGCAAGCGCACGTCGACGTCGCAAGGAGCAAGTTGAACTCTGGGTTCTGTGGGCATTGATGGTGAGCAAGCTAAGGCTTTGCAAAGGGAGAGGGAACGGTAAGTAAAAATCATAGCAAAGGTCTACCTGAGACACTTACCGTAGATCCGGGCCGAGCACGTGCGTGCCAAGCCCCCTGTTACATGGCTCGTCCAGCCCTATTCGGCTGCAGGATGTTGATGTCCATGACAAGGACCTGCTCTCTACCCGCCATGATGTCCTTGAAGTGACCAGTTGGAAGTGCCAAGAGATGGGCCCGCTGGTCAACCTAGACTGCATATAAGCAGTACAATGCCCCGTACTGCGCACGCGCAATGTGCAGAGCGCGCCGCAGTGCTCTACTGTGCCACAGAGTTCATATCATGAAACATTTGTCATGCTTCTGCAGCTGGCATGAAGGGTCAGCATTCCTCAGCAAAAGAACTGACTGACAAAGTGAACCAGTGCTGGCTGGCTGCATTTGGTGCTGTGCAGGTGACACAGGCTTTGCGTATGCACTGGCGTTGACAGGTGTACGGATTGCGCCTAACACAACAATGGGAGGCGCATGAGAGCTGCAGCTTGCCGTGTACCCGTGTTGCATCTCACGCCCCCCATTGACCCCCTCCCACCTCCTGGCGCGCCCCATGGCTGCGGCTGTGGACGCCGACCGCTCCGAGGCCACCCGCCAGCTGCACGTCCTGAGACCGCCCCTGACCCGCGAGCCCAACACCCTCAGCCAACTGGCAACCGCCGCGACCGTCGCAGCCATTGCCCCAACGCCATTGCCGCTGCCGGCCCCACCTGGCCACATGGGCATGCATTGTTGCAGCAAGTACAACACTCCGCAGGCGAGCAGCAGGATGAGCGGCGGCAGCAGCAGGCGCCGCCCTCCATTTGGTTCCGGAGCTGCGGGAGGCGCTGGAGCGCCTGCGAGCCGGGTGAGTTGGCGGAGGCTGGCCACGCGGGAGGCGGGGATGCCGCTGGCAGCAATCGGCCAGCAGCCCGGGGCACTTGCATATTCCAGCGCTTGGGTGCAGCGTCTGGCCATCGGGTGGCTGCACATCGCCACCGCTGCATGCATGCTCAACCGGCATTACACGCGAGCATCCCCTACCCCCTTTGCCCGCAGGATGCCGCCGCCACCCTTTTCCCCTCCTCCATGTCCTAGTGCTACGAGCTGCGTGCGGAGGTGGCGGGCCACGTGGAGGCCGTGGCGGCGGCGGCGGCGGAGGGAGTCACACGGCAGCAGGTGGGGTGAGCTGGGGTGGGGGCGGCGGCGGGACCGGGTCGTGCCGGTGTGCCATGCACGGGGACGGGCATGTGTCTATGGGCTGGATAACTTGGCTGCAGGTTGGGTGGGATACTTACGCGGTTGCGCGTGCACCTCTGTTATAACAGTAAGGCTGCACTGCCTTATCTTTCGAGCCGGAAAAGCGTACCGGTATCTCGAGATATCAGGGAAGGATCTTGTGGGCTTGAGTAACTCCGTACGGTGGGGTTCCGTACTTCGTCACGCCTTGGACTGCAGCGTGTTACCGCTACATCCATCCTGCAACTGCACTTGGCTCGCCTGCGGTGTGGAGCCTGGCGCTGTGCCACCAGGTGCCACCATCACACTAACTCAACCGCTGCGTATCACCACTAGCGCCCCTCGTCATCTGTACTCCCAGCGCACCCCTCCCCTCCCATTCCCCTTGTCCCTGCAGCACCATGTGTCCCAGCTGTCCGCCGACCTCCGCTCCGGAAGCCGCCGCTGTACGGCGCTGCAAGGGCGGGCGCACCGGCTGGCGGCGGACGGCGAGGCGGCGCTGGCTGCGTGCCAGGTGGCGGCGGGGAAGGCGGCGGCGGTGCTGGAGGGCGTCATGGCGGGCTGCGGGAGGAGGTGGAGCAGGGTGGAGGCGGTGCAGGTGGGGGAGGGCGAGTTGCCCTGTTCCACTTGTAAGAGGCTGCCCCTGTGCCACGATACCGTCGTTTGCGACACAGTTGAGCCAGCAGGAAAGACTCAGGCAGCTGGTGGGTGGTGCAATTGACTGTGTGGATGGACGTTGGAGGGGCAGCTGCACGGGAGTTCCAGACCGGTACACCAGTACGCCACAGTACGCCGATGCCCAGGGCCACTGGCCATGCAGCTCTGCCACAGGCTGTGTAACGGACGTGAAAGCAGCTGAAGCCTTCCCTTCCCTGTAGGGCCTCCAGGGACACCCTCAAGCGGTCCACTGAGTCTGACTGCGCCGAGGTCACACAGGCAAGTTGGTTAGGTTTGGCTTTGGTTAGGTTAGGTTTGGCTCCCCTAGCCGTTCGCGCTGGGCTTGGCACAGAGCTCACACGCTTTGCGCATACCGCATGGATTGATGTAATATTCAAAATTCTGACATGAGTACAGGAGGTATACCGTTTACGAAACGCATGCAGCGGGAGCGGTGCTCAGCACGCCCGCCGTGATTTTGTAGGTACCCAACTTGCGACAATGCGACGTTCAATTCGATCATCTGTTAACCGAATAAGTAAATTTATGTCATCGCAGTACTTTGGGTCTCACACAGTCACATGCCAGAGCTCCCAAAGCTACCGGTCCATGCGAGCCGGTAGTGCTCGGATGCGAATAACGGAGCCTCTTGAATAACATAACCTGTGGCCAAAAGTCCCAAATACAATGCCATCAAGCTGTAGTGTCCCGCCATGGTGTCCCGCGGTATAGTGACACTGACTTGACATCAGGCTCTGCTGCTTCTCCGAACGCGATACCCAGGAAACCAACCTAACGTGTTATGACATGAGCCGATACAATGTGTTGAAGTGCTTGGTGCCTGCGGACAAGACACCCCAAAAGCGAGCTCCGAACGATGTCCAGCTGGGTGGGGGCCGTTTCGAGGAAAATTGGCACGAGGAAAACGACGCCACTTCGTCGGTACGTGGACATATACGCGACCAGTACAGCCCCTACGTAACTCCAAGGCCTGCGCACAGCCAGCCGGTCAACGCGTGGTGCTCGCCGGGCGCCAGGTGGGTCTCACAGGTGCCTAAGCAACCTTGTCGAGCGTGAGCATCGCGTACGAGGATCCCCATCACAGCCTTTCCTAGGTCGCAGGTCATGTCGAAAACAGCATTTGCGTGCATGCTATCTCGCCGTCGTATGGCGCATAGTTCGTATGCCTACCGGCTGCCCAGCTGTCCCGTACTGTCACGTGGGCCTGTTGATATATACCAAACGTCCTCGACAGGTCAACGGAGCCGTACGGATCTCCTGAGCCAGACCGCCACCAGCCATACACGTCGTCGCCATGGATATCGCCACAGCCGCAAACGCCGTCCCCCCAGCCATGCACGCCTGGCCCCACCGCCCACGAGCAGATTCTTGAGCGCCTCAACGTAAGCTCCTGACGCTCTCCTGAGGCCTGGGCGTGCCCACTGGGCGGAGATCTAGTCAATGGACCTGCAGTATCCTTTCCATTGCACATATACCAGGCAGCTACTGTCCCGCAGGCAGCTACTATCCCCTGCTGTCTAAATGTCACCGAGGCTGCACGTCACAGTTAACGCGGCTGCTCGCGCTCGGTGCTCCTGCAGGAACCGCGCCCAAGCGCAGGAGGCCCGCTCCCCTTCACGCCTAATGCCCAAGGCGAGCGGGCGTTCCTCTATACCCAACTGGTGTGGCCCGCGGCGTGAGTAAGCATAGGCGTTTGCACATGTCAATTTCAGCGCACGGTTGCTAATGCCAGCCAGTGCCAGCACACAGCCACTGCTTGTATACGGCTCCGTTAGCTCATGTGACCCATTTAGTGCCTACGGCGGGAACCACACTTGCTCCGTGCCCTTCCCGGACCCAGCCCGACCCAGATGCAATACTTCAAAGCCGCAATGCCACGTCAAGACACACCTGTTGCACACCGTGCCATCCCTTGTTCACCGATGTCGACCCTCAGGGTCACGTTGGGCCTTATGGGCATCGGCCTGCCAGACGCTGCGCTCTCTGCCTGCTTCCTGACCGGCCTGGGCAACGCCCGCACGGAGAGCCAACTGCTGGGCCAGCTGGAGGTCCTGGCCTACAAGGTTGCTCTGGACAGCAGCGGCGGCAACGGAGGTGGCGCGGCTGCAGGCGGTGGCTGCGGGAGGTACGGCAGCGGCGGCGCAGACCCCAGGGACCAGGCTCGCAAAGACGCGATCAGCACATGGCGCGAGCTGTGCACTTGCGGCCTCGTCAAGGTCGGCGAAGGTGGGTACGAAACCAAGTAGCTAAGAACTACGTGGGGCCCGGGCAGGGGCTGGTGAGGGGCTCGCACCGCGGCTGGAGACCAGTTGTGGTTTTGAAGCGCAGGGTTGGTACCAATAGCAGAGCAGGGAAGGAGACCGGCGGACCGGGACAACGACAGCGTGCGCATCGCGTGTTGGCCAAGCGGCTCAGAGCGGCTCATGCGTTGATCCAGACGACGCCTCCTCTGACTGACCACAAAGCCGCCTCGTAAGATTACCGGCATGCCTCTGCACGGCCCCGCAGGTGGAGTCATCACCTACGACCCGAAGCCCCCACAGAAGCCGCCATACCGCGTCCTCAAGCTGCGCCTCTCAATGCAAAAGCCAGATCCCGGCAGCTGCCCGCCCACCGCTTCCACGTACGACATTTCGTTACGCCGCTATGCTGACGCAGCGCCTAACAAGTCCAAGGGCTCCGCAACCATCCCCATTTCGCCCAACCGCACCCCAAAGAGTCCCGCCACGCCCCCTCCAGCATCCCCTGCCACCCGCCCGCCGCCAGTGGCCAGGGCGCAGCTGGTGCTGCAGCCGGAGCTGTCGCAGTTTGAGTTGGGCAGCTTCCTGACGCGGCACCCGGAGCTGGCGGCATGTGACCGGCTGGCACGTGTGGACGCGTCGGCGGTGATGCGGGACGCGGTTCTGCAGCAGGACTCGTGCGACGACGGGCGGAAGGAGGCCAAGGCGAGGGCTGCCATGGCGGCCCTGGAGGCGCTGGTACAGCGGGGCTTTGTGTTTGCGGGGCGCAAATACATGTGAGTGTGCCGGTAGCTAAGCGGCTGCTTATCCTTTGGTGGTAGCTAGGTGCTGGCATGTCATCGTGGCAGCAGGTGGCAGTAACCAGTTGCGTGACAAAGTCAGGGGTGTGCCGATGGAAGTGGGGCGGCGGATGGAGCTGTGACCAATCCTGTACAAACATGTATCAAGTAACTTTGTTACAGCCCGCTACCTGCTCCGCTTACTGTCTTGCAGGTTCCTGCTGGGCAAGGAGAACGACCTGTGGTTTCTGGCCGTGGCGAGCGTCCTGCGTGAGGACCTGGCCGGGTGGCGCCTGCCGGCCATCCTGCACACCGTGCGGGTGAGCTAAGCCTGGCTGAGCTGAGGCTTTTGGATTGCTGTGGAGTGGCGGGCAGCCTATGAACGTAGCGCAGGTAGCGCCGGCAGCCCGTAACACGGCCGTCCACTACGTTTGCCGGCCATTTTGCACACCGTGCGGGTGAGCTAGGCCGAGGTTTTGGGGTTGCTGTGTAGTGGAAGACAAACTATGACCTTAGCGCAGGCAGCCCCGTACCATGGCCTCCCAATGGTTCGTCGCACCTCCCTTCATCCCGGATGACCATCAACAGGCCCAAGCCCGTGCACCTCTTGTGCGGCTGTGCCTCCCCACCAGGACGCGTGGCCGCTGCTGGGCGCTGCGGGGCGGCTGCCCACTGTGCAGCAGATGTGCGCGCGGGCGGAGCTGTGGGCCAGCCCCACCGTGCCGCTGCACCTGGACCACCGCTGGACCGTCAAGTGGGTCGGCACCGACGCACCGACGCCCACTTGTGCTGAACATTACTTGCACGCCTCGTCGAAAGAGTGCCTTGCAAGCGAAAGGCCAGGGACATGCACCAGCTGTTGCTGCCCACGCGTCCCGGCTTGCACGCATGCATGTCCAATGGAACACACACTCATGACTGCGTCCTTGATATGCAAACAAGCACAGCTGGCGCAATTACCGCAAACCCTCAACACGCGTGCCTGGGCCTTGACAGGTTGGTGGACGACCTGAAGGGCCGGGACCCCGTCACGGGGCAGGAGGTGGTGCTGGACGACGGGGCGGGCCGCGCGCACCCCGACCTGTGGCCCGCCATGCAGGCGGCGTGGGGCGCCCACCACGCGGCCAAGGACGCGGCGGCAGGCAACGCTGCGGGCAGCTGGGCGACGGGGTCGGCGGCCTGCGGGTGTCCCCCGGTGCAGATGCGGATGCACATCAAGCTGTGCAAGAGCAGGCCGCGCGTGATGGCCAAGGGTGGGTGGCAGGTGGCAGGTGGCGGGGAGAGCCATGATCGGGGTCAGGCCTTGGTGAAGAGCGTGGGTTGATGTTGCCTGCAGGTTGACGGCAAGCTACATGATTGGGCGTACCGTAGGCAAGCCACCACCACATATCATTGTTTGGCATATAATGTCCCTTGGTTCTGTTCAGAGGAGCCAGCCACAGTGCAGTCGTGGGCATAGGAGTACGCAATCACGTAACTTGCTCGGCCGTATCGTTTGCGAACTGGCGCAACAACCCAAGCCTCTGCGCTGCCCTGCCCCAATTCCTGTTTCCCCACAGGCACGCTGTCGCCCGACGCCACGCTGCCGCCGTACACCATCGTGCTGCCGCTCAGCTGCGTCAAGGCGCCCAAGGGCGACACGCTGCAGGCCTGGATGGCCCTGGCGGAGAGCGGCTGCGAGGAGGCCCTGCTGCGGGGGGAGCTCACGCAGCCAACACAAGGGGGCGTGTCCGGTGACGGCAACAGCAGCGGGATCAGCGGTGTGCTCCATGCAGCGTCGCAGGGGCAGGCGCCTGACGAGCCGCGGCAGGGCAGCTCCGGGTGTGTGGAGCCGGGCTACGAGGCCCCCATCGTGCTGGAGCTGAACCGCATGGGTGCGGCGGCAACCGAGGGCCGGCTCAACACGCACCTGGTGCTGCTGTTGGAGCACTGGGGCCTGCCGGAGAAGTACTTGAAGGAGTGAGTGTTGGGCAAGGCGGCAACTGCTGAGCAGGTGCACTTGGCCGCTTGCACCATGTGGGGGTTTGGTGAACGGTGCGCGGGGCATGGACTATAACGCATGCATTTCCTCGCCCGGAGCTGATGCCGTACGCTCATAGACACAACTGAGCAAACTATTCTTTTTGTGCGTGCAGCTTGATGGATGTTGAGGTCAAGGCGGTCAAGAACACGGTGGCCACGCCGGAGGGCGCACGGCGGCGGCTGCGCGGGGAGGAGCGCGACCGGCGATTTTCGCTGCTGCGCGACCGGATACAGTCGGGCTGGGGCCACAGCGGGCCAGAAGCGTGGGACTCCCGTGACGCCCACCTGCAGCAGGAGCTGCTGCGGCTGCTGCACCGAGGGTACGACTCGCTGCGGAAGCTGAAGATCAGCATGCCGGTGGGTGTGGTGCGCACCGTAATGAATTCAGCGCTATTGCAGTATTGGTACGCTCTCAAAAGCTTGCTGGACTAATCCTTTCGTGGTCCCCATGTGGTCCCTTGAAACCCTCTTTGGGGAAAGGCGTGCAACGCAGACGGCTCACAGCGCCGGGTTCATTGTCCTTGCCGAACCTTGCCATGCCTTTGCGGGCTTGCTCAACATGCTGCCTGCGGCAGCGTCCATTGATCCACACTGACACCGTGGCCATTTACGGCGCGCAATAAGATGCTACCTACTCCCTTCACCCCGTACACCCCGACCTCCAGGGCTGCGTCAACGCACTTGGGGTGCCGGACCACACGCGGTCACTACACCCTAGGCAGGTCACGCACGTGGGGCCGTCCGGCTACGCGGAGGCCGGCGCCACGCCGCTGCGCGCGCTGCTGTACCGGCACCCGGGGCTGCACCCCATGGACCTACTGGCGGTGTGGCTGGTGCCGCCGCCGAAGGAGCTGCAGGACGGCTTCGGGCCCAAGCTGCGGAACGCCCTGGTCATGTCCACGCAGGTGGGACACGGGCGTGCGGTGCAGAAGGACAGTATCCAGCAACCACCGTACGGATTCAGAGGCACTGCATGTCCCTTATGCACTAGCCCATGCGTCACAGGAATTTCAAAGCAGAAAGGTAGAGGACTGATGCAACGCGCCTCCTTGCATTGAAGTCAGGTTGTGAAGCCATGAGGTGGGAATGCATGGAGAGTGCGTGTTGTTTGGGCAAACAGCGCCATGGCCCTATTCCCTACTTCTCTCTGGGGTATACGTGTTGATCAGACTTCCAACAAGCCCCAATGAGCAATACTTGGTGCCGCGGGGGCATTTTCCACGACTCCCCTGGATACTCGTGCCCAGGGCTAACCACCGAAGCACAACTTCAGGGGCTCAGTGTGGAGCGGTCAGGATGCCTCAGCACGTAGCGCTCGTGAGCTCCTAGCTACCCTGTTTTTCGGAAAAGCGCCGGGCCCTCCGTGACCCTGTCCGCTCTTCTGCTTGGGGTTCGGTGTTTACTACATTTCTACAATGCTGATGCCCTAAGCCGGTCGCAACTGGCTGCAGGGCGGCGAGCCCATGGCGGCCCAGCTGGCCACGGGCGACTACGATGGCGACCAGTTCGTGCTCATCACCAACCCGGTGGCGGTGGAGGCCTGCTGGGCCAGGCTCAACGAGGCGTACGACGAGGACCAGCTCAGGCGAGCCGCGGACTGGAGGGAGGAGCAATCCCAGCGGCAGCAGCAGCAGCAGGAGGAGGAGAAGACGGCGGGATACCAGCCCCAGGACGCGGATGCTGCTGGCGGCAGCGGCAGGCCCTCAGGTGGGCGAGCTGAGCAACCGGCGGCAGCGGAATGGGAAGCCGCACGTGCGCAGGGGCAGCTATGGTTCCTGAAGCCTAGGCTGGCGGAGCAGGACCCGCAGGTGGGTGGTCGGCAGTGGACTTGGGGCCGCGCAGCGTCCGCACGGCTAATGCGTGTACCGGTAGTAGCCGGAAAGCAGCTCCCCTCCTTATTCTGCCGTCCACCAGAGTGCATACTGTTGTCCTCTGTTGACTTGTGAGCACGAGTAGTGGTGCACGCACACAGCAGGTCCTGTACTTACTGTTTGAGTCGCGACAGCGCCATCAATCGACCTGTGCGTTACTTCCGCGCCCTGCATGCAGGACCTCATCCTGCTGCAGATGGCACACTTCTTGATCCACGCCGAGGTGCGGCTGGGGGGTAGGGGGTCGGGGGTGGTTCAGACGCAGGGGCGTCTTGCCGGGCTTTGTGCTGACACGGCCTGCCGTACGATGCCCAGCCTGCGCCGTGCCGTTATTGCAAGCGGGCCCTCCGATGCAGTTACGTGCCTGCATGTTTTTCATCCCCTGTCGTGCAACGGGCTCCGCCCCTGAACGGCAACAGGCGTGCCAGGTCGCCGTGGGAACATTCAACACCATGTGGTGCAAGTGGGTTGAGGTGGCGGCGGACCGTGATGGCGGCGTGGGCGGCCCCAGGTGCGCCAAGCTGGCGCAGATGTACGCGGACGCCCTGGACGCCAAGAAGCACCTGCTCATGCCGCAGGCGTCGCACGAGATGAAGGTGGGTGATGATGTGCATGATAATGAGGTACCATCGTGCAAGTCCTCCCTGGGCAGATGCAGTCGGGTGCACCGCTGCACTCGTCCATTCCCTGTCGACCTGCCTCAAATATTGACCCCTTGGCTCACATCCTTCGACCTTCTGGCCTACAGGAGATGACCAAGCAGAAGCAACTGCCCCGCTGGCACGAACAACAGTGGGACAACAAGGACGCGGTAAGAGCAGTGGAAAAGCAGTGGTTACTCCAAAGAGCCCATAGCTGCCCTTGCGTGGAAATGCTGTTTACATCGCCCGCCTCCCTAGTGCCCATGGCCCCTACAACGCTCTGCCGCTAGGGTTCTAGTATCTACTTGTCACAGTACGGCTCGTTATACTGCCTTTGGAGAGACTGCCTTTGCAGTGAGTATGTGCAACCCCTAATAGCGCACACCTGGGCGGAGGTTTGTACTCACTGTAGGCCTGCCACCTCCGGTCTATGTTATGCACCAATCGTGCGCCTCCAAATTTTAAATCAGGCACGCAGAATGGCTGAGAATCCTCCTTGAATACACCTTCATGCGCCCATTATTATTATTCCTTATGTCTTCAGGCAAGCACACTTAATACCACCAACTTTGTGGCGTAGTCACCAGCCCCGTTGTCGGGGGGCAAGTTACTTTGCGCCGTCTGGAAAATAGGTTGTGTCCTCCCCGCGCCGTCCCCCAGCCTGCGTGCTCCGCTGCGTCCGCCATGTTCAAGTGCATCCCCAGCCGGGAGCAGCTGGAGCAGGAGGCGGGGCTGCAGCTGACCGCGGCCGCACTGCAGCCGGACCAGCGGCTGGTGGCGCGGGCCGTGCGGGTGCTGGGCTCCCAGGAGGCGTGGGCCCGGCTGGTGGAGGCGTGCGGGCAGGTGTACGACCGCGACTGGAACCGGCCGTGGTGGTGCAGGAGGCTGGCGGAGGAGGTGAGTGCGCAGAAAGCTTGCCGAGCGAGATATGCAGCAGTCATGTTGGGTGCACATGCACTCCTTTTACACCGCAGCAGGTACATCGTGCTGACCCTTCACATGCCGGGGGGTTTGTGCCACAAGCCAATTCCGTGTGTCCCTCCCTACTCACGCAAGCGTATGAACCCCCACGTTCCGCGTGCTGTGTGCCACGTGTGCAGTCCCGTACGGCGGCTGGCGCAGCTGGCCCTCGGCGCTCCGACCGTGACGCGCAGCGGCAGGAGGCGGGCGAGACGGGAGGCTTCAAGCTGTCGCTGGTGGAGGCGGTACGGCGGGAGCTGATCAGGGCGGGACGGGCGTGCGGCCTGGACGGACACCTGCAGCTGGGTACGTGGGGGGAGAGGCACACGGCGATTTGGTGAGGTGCCGGTACAAGTCTCGACTGCGGAATAGCGGGACTCAAGCAGCTTCCAGCGAGTTGCGTGCCTTACTTTGCAGCATTGGTGCAACGTTGTTATTCACCACCGGTTGTAAGGTGAGCATAACGCTTTTAGCTTTGTGGGTTGCTGCAGGGGGTGTCACGGACGACCCGACCCGTGTGGACGACCTGAACCTCGGGCACCGCCTGGCGCTGGCTGCCGCCTTCTACGCTGCGGTGTACGGCAACCGCGAGAGCCGCATGGAGGCGAGGGGTGGGCAGGGCGAGCAGCCGGTGGCCACGGAGGTGCAGGATGACGGGCAGCCGACGGACCTGGACAGCAGCGCGGGCGCTGGTTCGGACGGCGGCAAGGCGGGCGGCACACGGCTTGGCCACGCGCTCTTTGGCGCTCACAGGTGGGGCAGCAGTAACATTGGCAGATTTGTCATTGGCAGTCGAAGCACATGCGTTGCATGTGATGAGCATTGACGACGTACGACTGCCTATCCGGAGCTCCCATGCATGCCGGTACTGTGAGGGTGGAACGCTGCGGTGAATGTACTAGGGGCAGGGCGACGACCCTTGGTTAGGCCGCGGTGCACACGGGTGTTACCTGCGGCGGCTGCGGGTATCTGCATCCACAGCTCTCGTAGTCAGTACTACTTCAATATATTACACATGCACGTGTTGCTGCCGCCAACGCACCCTTGCCACGCTGGTATGCCGACAGGTGCAAAGACCAGGACAACATGCGTGGCCAGGTGGGCGTTGTGTGGGAGGTGGCGGGGGAGGAGCTCAACACCCTGTACCGCCTGGTCACCTTCGGCGGGAGCATGAGGACCGCCGCTCCGTGGTGGCTGTGAGCACCTGCTTGAGGTGGTGCATGGGATAGCTCGCCGTTTGCGTTAGTTGCTACTGTTGCCCCTTGTGGGGCAGGCAGAACGGGTTGGCTTCTGGACCCGTTCGTTGTTCAACGCATCATAGTGTCGTCCATCAGACATGAATGTGAGCTGCAGCCTAATTTTATGCGTGCCAGTACAGTCTGCATGCTTGTTCGTGCGGGGCCATGCCCACGATTGTGCTGGGTGCTGTGAGGCATCGGGCTTAGCCTTGCAAGCAAAACGCGTCGAGGATGGTTGTTGGAAGTACAAGGTACCTGGTATTAGGGTTAGCTAGGAGGGCGATGATGTGCATGCAAAGCGAGTTTTGGAGGGAGGTACTGTATGTTGACCGATTGGAACTTCGTAACCTTCAATCAGACATGCAGGCATACGTTGTTGCTTGTTGTGTAGGCAAAGGGCTACAAGGTACGCATGGGGCTCTGTACTGCTCTAGAACCTATGTCGCAGCGACGGCCGCATACGGATGGCCGTTGCCTGCCATAATGAATGCGTTGTTGCTCATCGCCTCGTGAGATGCAAGGTTGATGCGTTAACACCACCCATGCAAGCATATTTCCCCACTGTAGCCTGCCGTGGGCGTTTGGGGCGCAGGAACGAGGCCCCCTTCTTGTAGTCTCCACGTTGTGTTGGCAAGTAGGTGTATAAAATTGTGCTTGCTTGGACCTGAGATACGATGCCACAGGGGCTGGCTTGTTTGCAGTTGTTGGTGTGATACAAGGTGCCGTACTGTACACTGTTGCATATGGGAGTGGTACCGTAGGGTGGCAGAATGCGACTGGGATAGTTGTGCTGCACCCATTGCGCTTGCCGCTTACAAGATTTTGCTTACGTAACTACCAGACTTGATGCAGCAATGGCAAGCTGCATGGTGTTCTGCTGGCGAGTGTTGTAGCCAGGGGAGTTGCATACCCCTCCCCTGGTTGTAGCTAGGCGGGTTGGTTACTACGGGTGGGCAAGCAAGGATGCACACAAGCATCATGCGTGCATCCACGTGATGCACAGCAACAGCTGGCTATGGGAAGGGCTAGGTTGGTACACCAGTAGGGTTTCCTGGGTGCTGAGCTGCTCACCTTCATTCGCACGCCTGGACCTGCCTGGAGTGAGACAAGCATGAGCGGCAAAGCACCCGTGCTGCTGCAACAAGTTCACAATCGATACCCTTGTTGGTTGTGCTCTTCCATCTCCATCGGATGTGCTCGACCTAAAAAGCCGAACAGAGGCAGCAACTTCCTGCAATGTAAGCTGTACGGTCGCGTCGGGCGGGCCTGGCACGGGAGGTAGCATCTGGTAGCATTCATGCGGTGCAGGTGCGTGTCTGCACGGGGTCCGAGGGGCTGCATGCGCGCTTACACTTGCTTACAAAGCGGTCTCATGAATGCATGGCAAACGCGCACACACCAGAGCTCTGTTTTGAACGAGGCCCCGCCTTACGTGGCCCAGTTTTGCCTGGCGGGCATGCCGAGCCAAATTGTGCACTTGCGGTTGGCGAATTCCACGCACCCGGTTCCACCCTGCCGCACGTGTTTAAAGTACCGGTACACCTGACATGCCCTTTTCCTCCACCTGGTGCAGCATTGGAAGACCAGAATGTTAGTCTTTAAGAATGCAGGGCCTTCCCCATGACTTTCCTTGCCCGCTGATCGGTGTTGCTTGCTGACTCGGGTAGCAAGGATGGCTGGGCACTCGGGCACGTGTGTGTGACTCATCAAGCGGGCCTCTGCTGCTGGTGCTCGCTATTGCTAGCCAACGCGACAACGAAACATACAAGTACGCTCGCAGCATACTCCTCACAGTTAGCGTCATGGTCAGTCGCTGGCTGACGTCGGCTCTGCAACCTTGACCAGGCGGTCGAGGGTGCCCTTCTGCCAAGGTGTCGGATTCTGCCAAACCGGTAGCACCGTTGGCGTTGACCGAGAAAAAGAAGGAGTTTTGTGATTTTGCTTAATGCTTGCAATAGAGAGCGTCGCGGTTTATGGGGCTGCACAAAGAGTCGCTTGCTAGCGCCGACGGAAACGCTGCAAGGCGAAATTGCACTGTTTGTTACCAGGACAAATTGCAATCTGTATTTGTTTACTTGTTCTAGCGTGAGCAAAGGGATGGGCGTCAAAGCTACACGATTTTAGGCTCAGCATGCTCCGCGCAAGGTACGACGCACAAATGAGACCAAATGGCCCGAATGGCTTTATATCCACTGCATACGCTGTCTACTATCCACGCTTATACCTCGGAATGAGTGCTTACTCCCAGCCACACGACTGCAGAGCGTTAGTACCCATCGGGACATAAAGACATTAAAGACTCAGGAGCGTGCCGCTGTGACTATCATCGAATGGGGCAAACGAAACAGTGTAGCTCGTTCTTTACATGGCCGCGCAGTCAGTAGGCAGCATCATGCCCCCTTGACACGCGCCAAGGCGACGCGGTCGCTCCCCCACGCCCGCTCCCCAAGCGCCTGGGCGAAGCACCACGCCCACTACCATGCACACGTACCCCGCGGCCTGGCAGAGCGCTTCAAGGTGAGCCATATCACCGATGACAACGAACTGCATCACATCCTGATCACAGCTTGCACTTGGGCAGACCCAAGCGAACACCACAGCACCATGGGACCAAACAACACCAGTGCGCTGGACCGTCAGCGCCCAACAGTCATGTGCGACAACTTGAGCACACGACCTCTCCATCCAAGGCACCACGCAGCAGCCACATGCTTGGAAGCATCAGTTATTAAAAGCCACATACAGTCACGCAAACAGTAGGTCACAACACCTTCCCCGGACCTCGTTGCTTGCCGGAAACACAGAAGTCACCCAGTTGTGGTACAGTGCGGAAACAGTAGAGCGCACATATCTCTCCACCCAAGGTACCGTGTACTTGGGATGCATGCTCAAAAGCTCAGTCACGTGTAGCTTCATGCCACGTCCCCTACCACTACGTCACCTACCCATGATTGCACAAAGGAAGGCACCGCCTTCAAAGGCTGCAAACCCCGCGCCCACAAACAATTTCGAGAACACATACCATATGCATGGCGTGCACACCGCGTGGCGTGGTCCTTGGCCCAACCATAGCCCACTACCCACGTTAAATGTCAAGCGCTGCACCTCACGCCCCCGCCACCTCGCAGCACTAAGCTCCAAACCCCCCGCCTCCCAGATCTCAGAAACCCAGCTCCAACCCACCCAAGCCTGGGGCCCACGCTGCCAACAGGCCCCTTACCACCGTCAGTTGCCAGACGAGTACGACAGTACACACATGGCATATTGCCGGGCATGACTGCATTTCGGACTTGGCAAGCGAAGGCACTTAGCCCCACACGACCATCATCTGCTGCTGCAGCTGGTGCGGGAAGAGCTGGTCCAGGGTCATCTTGGAGTCCTTGCGGGCCGCGTTGTGCAGCTTGACGCAGGCCTTGCAGCGCACGTGCACGGACAGCTGCCCCACCGTCGAGCGCTTGGAGGCCGTGGTGGTGTAGACGCCGTCGGCCACCAGGCCGCTGAAGTCGTGCATGATCATCCAGAAGGCGTGCGCGTGCACCGCCTGGGGCACCTCGCACGCCAGGCACACCAGCACCTTGTTGCCCAGCTTGTCCCTGTAGGACGGGCAGATGCCGAAGGGCGCCATGCACTCCAGGTAGGGGCGCCAGTCGTAGACGTAGACCTCGCGGTCCTTCAGGAACGAGGTACGGTTGCTGGGCGGAATGTTGGCCCGGCAGGTTTGCGCCCGTAGGCTCTTCCCACCGGTCATGGCCAGCTGGACGGGTGTGCTTGCCGCCTTGTAGCGCTGGGCAGCCTACAACCAAGACGCCACGTACACCCCAGGTGTTTGTAAGTGTAGTCACCGATTCCGTTCAGCTAGGCTATGGTAGACATGTCAGGCCGCCGTACCTATAGGCACGCTACGTGCACCCTCGTGCGTCAGACAGGCACAACACTGCATACTGGTAACATGGTCACTGAACCCCCTCGCTCGCAGGACCAGTACTGTACTCACGGCGCGTGTGGACGGCGTGGCGGCGAGTTGGCGAGGGGGCGACGGTGAGGCGGCCATGGCTGCGTAGGTGCGGTTGTTGTCCCGCATGGGCGTGGCTATGTTCTTGGGTTTGGTACCTTCGCCCTCCTGTTGGAAACGGAGGGAAAGGGAGGCGTTGCGTTTGCAAGGTATACCAGTTGGTGTGGGGCCATTTGTTCAAGCGGTTGGTATGGGAGGGCTACTCAGTTAGCTGCGCTCGGTGTCAACTGACAAACGCTCAAGGAGGGCTACCTACCTGATAGTTTGCCCCTGCTACGGTACATGCTAGGCCTGTGCGGTAGGTAGCATCATCTAGACCCTGGCATGCGTAGCGCCTGCAAGGCCCTATTATCCACACAGAGCAAGGCATACCGACTGGTTTAAAAATTGGGCACCGCCCTGATCCAGGACTCGAAATGACTTGCCATGCGTGCAGGCGATCCAGGCGGTGGCCGCGATGCAGCAGCACCCGGCGAGGCGGCAGCAGGTGCGTATGGCAGGGTTGGGTGGTCGTCCTTGGGGAGCCGCTGGGACAGAGGCTTGAAGAACGGGCTGCCTTGGTAGCTTCCGCCACCCTGCTTGGAAAGGGAGCACAAGGGAGGCATCAACACATCGTGGTAACATCCAGCACATGCAGGCGGCCACGTGGCCGGGCGACTGCATAGCGCCAATCGGGCACCAGATGCGCCTGTCAGCACTTATATCGCAAGCACTACTGGGACTGCCTTTTGTATGTTGCAACCGCCAAGAACGTGACTCCCGCATGAATGTCGAGAGACATGCCCCGCCACCCCGACGGCGTCGCGCCGAAGGCCGTACACAGACAATTTACGCAGATCGTCCTACTTATATGTAGAGGCTTCCCATGCCCGACGACATCGCGGCTAGCTACGTGGCTCACCTCGCTAGTCTCCACTTCGCCGGGACTGGTCATGCCGGCTTGGCCCGGGAAGCAAACCTTGGTGTTGGGCGAATTCTCGAGCATGAACGCCTGCGGAACCGGGGGTCCACAGAACGCGTCAGCGCAGCCGGTGCTGATGCGCATGCCGCTTTGCAAGCGGCCCGAGCAACCGCGATCGAGTGGTTGGACAGGATGCCTAGGCAAACAGACAGCCTCGCTTGCAGAATCGCATGATCTGGCACGAGCTTCCTCACCGCGTGGCCCGCCAGCGCCTGCTGGCTGGGCGTGGTGCCGCATGAGCTTGTGCTTCCGGGGCTTTGGGTGCACCCAATCTGCGCCCTTGCCGTGCTGGATGACGAGGGCGTATCCTGCATATCATGGATGGGCGGGGCTGACTGGCAATATTGCCTGCGCTGCAATAGCCGTGGCATTGTCGGAAGGGACACTTACCAGCTCCATCCTGCGGAACGGAGAGGTTATGGTGGTCGCCGCGTCCTCCTCAAAGGGAGGACGGCGATCAGGCGTATTGTATGGAGTTCCCATGGCGTTGAACGAGCCTGTGCACTAGGCTGGATAAGGTTGCATGCGTCCCTTCCGGTTTATATGCTTGTGGCATGGGTGGGGGGGTTGCGCGGTGGGCGGAAGGTGCCTTTTGGTGTTTGCCAAGTTGCAAACTTGTCCCCGTCTTACGACGACGGTTTATAATTGGTTGCATGTCATATTCCTGCATTTGCCTTGCTTCTGCATGGGTCACGTCCCGCGGGTCGACGTCACTGCACAGGGTGCATGCAAGGCCAACTGGTGACGGCTTAAACTGGGTTGATCGTTTTACATGGCTTAGTAATGCGCTAGGTATGCCACCGGCGCCGCGCCACAAGTATAAAGTGCTGTCGAATGGGCATTCGTGCGTTGTGTAAGGGGGAACTTGTATGCCTTCCATAGGCCTTTTGAATCTGTTGCGTTTGGACCAGGCACGCCCACCACACGGTGTCAAGTGCGGGAACCCGACCGCCTAAGCCTGCACTGTAAATATTTGACATGTATAATGTGCATCGTGCTCTACAATATCCTGATGTTGCAAGCTTGTGAGGCAAGAGGGGTCGTACGGCAGGAGGCGGGGGTGTTGCTTTGCGCCTTTGCCCACACCTAAGCTCCCTACAGTCGCTTTAGGTGTTATGCTGTCAATCTGTATTGTCAATCGCCCTATCTGATGGACGCATTGGCTGCGTTTAGGCCGAAGGAATCCCTCCAGTTTGCAGACGATAGGGACAGCGACCAGTTGCTAATCTTCACTCACCATCACAAACAAGGGCTACAGAAGTACATTCTTCTAGATCGGACGCTCAGTGCAAACGCACGCTGCGCCACGGGCTTTGATTTGGGTCCAGTATACCAGGACACTCCCGTTGACGGCGGCTTACAGGTCAACAGTGTTAACAAGCTTGTTCAGAGCGTGGGGTTCAGTAAGGGCAACTGGAAACAGCACGCGCTTGCATTCCACAGCGGCGCCAGCAAGTGGTCGAACATCTATAAGACACCGGAGCTATCTGCTTACGTAGACAACTTCAGCAAGCAGTTTGCTCAACCTCAGGTAACAGCGCCCCAGCCTTCAGTAGGCGCAACATCCATCTCGGCGGAGGCTCAGACAGGACAGTGGGACATTATACAGATTTCGCACGAAGAGCTTAAGGCTAAGCGCCAAGAAGCCAAGCTCAATCCCTTGGAGGGCGGTGCATCGGGTGGACACGGCGACGTGGTCAAGTTGAAAGTCGGGGCCAGGACGCTTGCAGTCAAATACTTCCAGCACTTTTCCGTCCTAGGTGGTTGGTTAGACGACACTGCCCGTCGTACCGTTCACCAGAACCTTTTTGCGACACTCCAGCTGCAGCACCCCAACCTTCTGCCCCTCCGGGGGTTGGTGTACGCCAACGGGGAGGTGGTGGCCCTTGCTTTTGAGCTGTACCCCTCCACACTGCACCACTGGACCGCCACGGGCATGGGGCAGGAGACTAAAGGGTGGCGGGAGTGCTGCAGCGTCATGTGCGACGCTGCAGACGGCTGTGCCCACCTGCACGCACTTGGGCGGCTACACAGAGACGTCAAGCCAGCAAACATACTGGTAAGTGACTAATAGCACGCTTCCGTATCTAGTCGATAATGTGCTGCATGCATGCGCGTGCCCCATGCCTGTTCTGCTCACATACCTCCTTGCCTTGTACGTTGTACCCCAGTGACAATCTGCGTCCCATTTTGCACTTTTCGTGCTGTACGGAGCCATCGACCAAATCTACCATCCTCGCCCTCACAGGTCGACAACCGTGGGAGGGGCATCCTGTCGGACTTCGACCTCATGTGCACCTCAGGGCACATGGCTGGCTCGGTAAGGCATCAGCAGCCAGTTCTCTTGGTCTCACACCCAGTACTCTGCCGTATACTCTGCACCCATGTTGGCCAATGAGCATCCGCTTCAGCTCGCATTATCCATCCGGGGACAGTCAAGCAATATCAAAACGCATTACCGGTGACAGTCAATTACACTGTAATGACGTACTCCCCGCCCACAAACCGCCGTGCAGGCTGGAACACCCGGCTACCGGGCCCCCGAGGCTGCAAAGGACGATGGACAGCTACCACACGACTGCTGCGTGGACATTTTCAGCTTTGGGGTGGTGCTGCTCAAGATCATGTGCCGCTTGGAGTCGGCGAGGTTGCCAACGGCTTCTATCAAGTTCCTAGAGCAGAACGCTAAGGAAGCCTGGGGTGTCGAGCAGGGGACGGAGGACTGGGAACGCATAGGCACGCTCATCAAGCTCGGCCGCAGTGCCATGGTGGCCACTCCCTCGAAGCGGCTTGAAGCAATGGGCATGAGCGCGTCCACCCCTGTGCGGCAACGGTTGAAGTGGTTCACTAGCCAGGTGCGCAGCCTTATCAAGTAGATGGTGTGTGGCGTAGTGTTATGCATCATGCATGGCCGGCAGGGCGTGTACGGCTTGTGATACTGGTGCGCCCCTTGCTACACCCCAGGGGGCACCTCGGGGGTGCGTGGTTGTACAAAGCCCTGCGGGGCGTGTGAATGGGGAAGGGACGAATCATGGCTGGGTTGTCTTTAGCATGGCTACAGGCGAAGCATTTGTATTGATACCGGTACGCCCCACCGGTAACACCCCAGGGGCACCTCGGGGTGTGCGTGGGTGTGTGAAGCTCTGCGGTGCATGCAAACGAAGGAGGGCCTAATCGTGATTTGCGTTGAGTGTGGCTATGTGACAGATAACGCGTTTGCGTTCGTTGGTACCGGTACGCCCCACCGGTAACACCCCAGGGGGCACCTCGGGGTGTGCGTGGGTGTGTGAAGCTCTGCGGTGCATGCAAACGAAGGAGGGCCTAATCGTGATTTGCGTTGAGTGTGGCTATGTGACAGATAACGCGTTTGCGTTCGTTGGTACCGGTACGCCCCACCGGTAACACCCCAGGGGGCACCTCGGGGTGTGCGTGGGTGTGTGAAGCTCTGCGGTGCATGCAAACGAAGGAGGGCCTAATCGTGATTTGCGTTGAGTGTGGCTATGTGACAGATAACGCGTTTGCGTTCGTTGGTACCGGTACGCCCCACCGGTAACACCCCAGGGGGCACCTTGGGGTGTGCGTGGGTGCGCGGGTCGCTGCAGAGTGCCAAGGATGGCCAGTAGGACAGATACATCATTATTGCTGTTGTTAAGCACGCGGAGTACGATGCAGTTGCGCTCTCGCGGGTGTAATGACCGGAGCGCAGCCACTTTCGATACACCGCCCTGCAGAACCCCAGGGTACACCCCAGGGTGCGCATGAGTCACTCAGTGTAGGGTACATATACAACGCGAGGGAAACCGTGTAACTTGTCAGGATGTCATAGAAGCAGGGATGCCTGCACTTGGAGAGAGAGTGAGCTGATAAGCTTCAATGAAAATTATGTGTGCGTGCGTACTGGTGGAGTGCAGTGGACAGTGGATACCTGCAGCATAACACGTCTACAGCTTGACGTCTTAGGCTGTCAGCAGTCAGCTGTCTTCGTACCTACCTCACATGGAAGCTACAGTGGCCTTGTTGCAATGACGATACTGTGCATGTGTACCGGTAGCAGTATATGCATTGTGTCCATGGCCCTATGCTGCAGTGGACAGCGCTCAGTGTACTCGGAGCGGGTGCTGGCGTGCTGCTGCTGCCCCTGCCAATGTGCACACATTTGTTGAACGCTGTTATTGGAGAAAGCAGTCAAGGCATCTAGTTTTCTCCGCATTGCGTTGCACAATAGCTGGAACTGGCGAGAGTCGTACAGCCCTCCCCCTGGAGAATGAGCAGGGGGGCCCTCGATCGCCAAATGCGACCAGGCCGATCGCCTTTTTGCCGACCCCTTTCCAGTGCGTTTGACATTGCATAATCTCTGATATTCAAACTCCTGTTCTCTCCTGGCCTGTGGCTGCAAGGCAGCGTGCACTCGCCTGCACCTGGGCACAGTGTTGGCACACTGAAACCGAGCGTAACCCACATGACACTGATCTTCAGGCTTCGCAGCAGGAGAACACACCGCTTATAACCCATGCAAACCTCGGGGTCCAGCTAGTTGGGCACTACTCCATTGCACCCTACATTGACCCACGTGCTCTTTAGCCCCTGGTCCACTGCACACCGCGCTAAGCAACCCACGCAAACCCCGAGGTGCACCACAGGGAGGCCATTCGAACAGTGGCTGCAATGCGGCCATTTAACACACAAACGCACGACTGCGTTGTATCCCGCCTGCTGCGACCCGCGCGCCTACTGTTTTCTACTGCTCTCCAGCCTTCATGCCTGTGCACGCACGCCCTCAGTTGCTGTGCCACGGGCCACTACAAGGCTCCAAATCCAGCCATGCAAGCACCTGCACAGCGTTTACCGCTTTACTAAATCTGTCCTACCAGCTATGTCTTGTGCAGGCCGGTGCGCGTTAGCCCCTGGTCCACTGCACACCGCGCTAAGCAACCCACGCAAACCCCAAGGTGCACCCCGGGGTCTCACAGGGAGGCCATTCGAACAGTGGCTGCAATGCGGCCATTTAACACACAAACGCACGACTGCGTTGTATCCCGCCTGCTGCGACCCGCGCGCCTACTGTTTTCTACTGCTCTCCAGCCTTCATGCCTGTGCACGCACGCCCTCAGTTGCTGTGCCACGGGCCACTACAAGGCTCCAAATCCAGCCATGCAAGCACCTGCACAGCGTTTACCGCTTTACTAAATCTGTCCTACCAGCTATGTCTTGTGCAGGCCGGTGCGCGTTAGCCCCTGGTCCACTGCACACCGCGCTAAGCAACCCACGCAAACCCCAAGGTGCACCCCGGGGTCTCACA